>Ga0075473_10001290_pt1 | contig 10418 bp, 8 predicted proteins | sample DEB19_08_DNA_FD_76340 | JGI IMG/M metagenome (GOLD analysis project Ga0075473, IMG submission 76340) | Aqueous microbial communities from the Delaware River and Bay under freshwater to marine salinity gradient to study organic matter... | ecosystem: Environmental > Aquatic > Marine > Coastal ... | reverse complement strand
GTAACTGGTGCAACTACATTAAACAGTACATTATCTGTTACGAACAATGCTACATTTAGTTCGGACGTCACTGTTACTGGTAACTTAAATGTAATGGGAACATTAACCAGCATCAATACTGCTGACACAACGATCAAAGATAATTTTATTACACTAAATGATGGTGAAACCAATGCTGGTGTTACAGCAGGTTATTCAGGTATTGAAATTGATAGAGGCTCTGAACCAAATGCCTTACTATGGTGGAATGAAGGTAACGATTTCTGGGAAGTTGGTGTAGGTGAAAGTTACGCTAACCTGGCTGCTAATAATTTATATTTGGCAGGATCGGCAATAGTAGAAGGGTCTATTACATCAGCAAGTCTTACAGCATCTAATTTAACAGAAACTCGAGTAGTATTAGCTGGTGTTGACGGACAATTAACTGATAGTAGCCAATTAACATTTACCGGTACAGGTATGTATTTAAGAAATAACCTGTATATAAATGAAGGCAATAATATTATTGCCAGTGGTAATATTGATGTGGTTGGTGAAGTAACCGCAGCTAATGTCACAGTAACTACGCTAGACGAAGACAGAATTCCATTTGCTGATGCCAATGGTAGACTAGTTGATAGCCCAAGTTTAACATTTGATGTTGTAACGGCGTTATTGTCAGTGCCAAACATTTCTGCATCAAATCAAATTTATGCGGTAACGATTAAGGATGAACATTTAACACCTGGTAGAATTACTTTTGCAGGATCAGGTAAAGAGTTAGTAGACAGTGAGTTACTTACATTCGATGCCACAAGCGGTGCTTTAACTGTTGATGGTTTAACATTTGACAATACTACTATCAGCGCAGTTGCCGATGACATTATACTAGATCCCGGTATATATAATATTGATGTAACTAATTCAAGAATAACAAATGTTGCCAATCCAATAGATCCGCAGGATGTAACTACAAAGAGTTGGGTTGAAACCACTATTGAAAATAATTCTAATTTAGCAATTGCTGGTACATTTGGTTCAGGCACAGTTAATCTAGCAACAGAAACATTAACAGTTGCCGGGACTTCAAATCAAATTACTACTATAGCAGCAGGACAAGCAATCACAGTAAGTCTACCCAATGCGGTTGTTATGCCAGGAAGTTTAGAAGTCACTACAACATTGGATGTGACAGCCCATACCAATCTCTCAACACTAACTGGCTCGGGTTCAGCAACATTAGGCAGTTTATCTGTTACAAATGATTTAAGCGTGGGTGGAAATACCAGCGTAACAGGCGATACAATAATTTATGGTAATTTAACTGTTCAAGGGACAACTACCAGTGTTCAATCTGTAGACACAATAATCAGTGACAATATCATTACGCTTAATGATGGTGAACTTGGTGCAGGAGTAAGTGCTGGCTATAGCGGCATACTGGTAGATAGAGGCACAGAACCCGATACTGTTTTCCAATGGAATGAATTACTCGATCGTTGGGAAATAAAAGAAGGATCAAATTTAACTAACTTTGCAGCACTAGAAGCTGACATTGGCGATGTAAATATAAGTGGAAATACTATTACTACAACAGAACCAAACGGTGATCTTATTATAAATTCAAACGGCACTGGCCAAGTTATAGTAAACGGCGAACCCGTAGTAACTGGTTTGGATAGTATTGTTTATGCAATAGTATTTGGAGGATAACATGGCGACTTTTAAAAATGCTACAGTAGCGATACCCGATGCAAACACAAGTTTTAGCACAGTATATACCGCTCCTGGAATGGCAGTGATACATGCAATGTATATTAGTAATAACAGCATAGGCGGCAATGCAGAAGTAACGTTGGAAGTAGTTGATGACAGTGCAGGTTTTGATATCCCTATTTTAGATAGAGTTCCTATTCGTGCAAATACTACTCTTGTTTTAGAAAAACCTATTAATTTAGAAACAGGTGACAGTATACAAATTAAAAGTGCAACAGGGGTAGCAATTACAGCATTTGCTAGTGTTATGGAAGTTTAATGCTTAAAACAGTTAGTCAAGAAGTTAAGATAGAACGGCTTAACATTTGTCAGACCTGCGACAATTTTAGGCAAAATACAAAAACTTGTAAAAAATGTGGATGCTATATGCCCGCCAAAGCTACATTTGCCACTAGCGCCTGCCCAAAGGGTTTTTGGGGTAAAGAAGCACCCGGTAAAGATCTAATAAATACATTAGAAGAAATGATTCTAGAATCTTGGAACAAACAATAAAATGGCCTATATAGGTATAGTATCGTCTACGGATAGTGAACAATTAAGTCCAAATTATATCGGTTTTCAGCCCACAGTCCAACGACCAGAAAGTGCCTTTGTAGTTGATACATTTACAGGCAACGGTGTACAAACTGTTTTTCCATTAAGTAGTCCCAAGCCGCTGACAAGCAGAGCATTATTGGTCAGTGTGGCTGGCCAACTATTAGTTCCAGTAACAGATTATAATTTAGACAGTACGGGTAATATAGAATTTGTTTCCACTCCCAATGTGGGCGATTATATCACGGTTCATCATTTAATATTTCCTAGAAATGAAGCCACAACAACAATTAGAAAATTAGATGATATAAGCGGTGGCTTTAATGGGGTAACAACTCAGTTTACACTAACTGCTAACGGTGTTACAGCAAATATACTAGGACAAAACGTTTTAATTATCAGCGTTGATGGAGTAATTCAAGAACCAGGTGTAGCCTATACTGTAAGTGGCGACGATATTATTTTTAGTGAAGCACCCAGCATAGTAAGCAGTTTTTATGGCTTGGACATTGGTACTACTGGTATTGGAACTCCAGGTGACGAAACAATTGATCCCTATAAGTTTTTAACAGATAATGATCCCAGCACAGGTAAGGTCCTAGGAATTAATAGCAGCGGTGAATTAAGCTGGGTAACAGTGACAGGTGGTATTGGAGCAACAGATTTAGATGGTTTAAGTGATGTTGCAATTACCAGTCCTTTGGCTGGGCAAACATTGGTATACAACGGAACAAATTTTGTAAACACTACATTAGATTACAGTGATTTGAGTGGACCACCAAATTTAGCTACAGTGGCAACAACTGGCAATTATAATGATTTATTGAATAAGCCAAGTATACCAACAGATTTAAACGAATTTACAGACAGCACAAATTTACTATTTGATGGACAATACGGCAGTTTAACTGGATTGCCAAGTATTCCACAAAGTGTTACAGATCTAATTGACACAGACATAGTAAGTTTAGTCAACGGAGACGTTTTAGTATGGAACGGTGTTTATTGGATCAACGATCAATTGAGTTTATTAGATTTAGGAATTAGCGATGGTTCTGCCGGACAGGTATTAACCACCGACGGCGCAGGCGGCTTTACATTCAGCACAGTAGTCGGCGGTGGCGGCGGTGGTGGAGCAACTTATTCGGTAAGTGCAGTAACAGCCACTGGCGGCACAAATTTGCGTTTATCAGGAAGTGATGCATCTGTTGATGATGTTAAATTTGCCAACGGCTCAAATATTGCAGTTACAAGAACAGATGCCAGCACTATTACAATATCTACATCTGGATTACATGCTGTAGCCACAAGTGGAAGTTATAATGATTTAACGAATACTCCATCATTGTTCAGTGGTGACTACAACGATTTAACAAATAAACCAACAATACCGACTCAGTTGAGTGAATTAAACGATGTATATCTTGCTGCTGTTAGTCATGGTGATATACTAAGATATGACATCGAAGGTGGTATATGGACACCATACTCTTTCCCAACTGATTTTGACAATCAAACATTGAGCATATACGGTAATCAACTTTCAATCAGTGGCGGTAATACAGTAACCATACCAGCCGTGGTTACAAGTTATAACGACTTGACTGACAAACCCACAATACCCAGCGCAGTCAGCCAACTTACAAATGACAGCGGTTATTTAACTGCTATACCTGATGAAACTTTAGCAACAAAAACCGGAGCAACCGGCACAGTTGCTCACGACTGCACGACTGATAAGATATTTGTTCATAGTTCTGTAGCAGCTAATTTTACAGTAAATCTAACTAATTTAAATTTAGCTTCAAATAAAGCCACTGTAATTACGTTACTGATAAATCAAAGTTCAACAGCATATATGCCCACTGGATTACAAATTGGCGGATCAACTGTGACAATTAATTGGCAAGGTAGTTCTAGTGCTCCAGCTGGCAATGTCAACAAAAAAGACATTGTAGCATTCAGCATTTTTAACGTAGGCGGGACTTACACTGTTCTAGGACAACTAGTGAGCTTTGGCTAATGTTTAAGGCCATACGATCTTTATCTGGAAGTTTTGGTGCAGGCCGCAGATACTCTGGTAGGATTGATTCTCCCACGCAAATTTTAAGCAATACTTACTGGTTTAGTTCTTATGATAATTCAGCAGTTGAATTTGGATCAGTGTTAGCAAATAATGCAACAGTAACAACTTGGAAGGATCAATCAGGTGCAGCGCACGATTTAAACAAATCAGGTAATGCCAGTGTAAAGCCAATATATCAGTCAAATATTAAAAACGGTCATGGCGCTGTGTATTTTGATGGAGTCAATGACAGTTTAAACTGTAACCCAATTACTTTTTTGCAAAGCCTAAGTCAATTCACATTGTTTGTGGTGGCAAAGGCAGGCACACTAGCTTCCGGTGCAACATTGACCAGCACCGACACTGACGGATATAAAATATTTTATAACGGAACAAACTGGGCTGTAATTGGAGCAGGAGGCATTGCTGCTAGTACCACAGTGCCCGATACCAATATGCACATCTTTACCTTGGTTTTTGATGGATCACAAACCGGCAATGCCAATAGATTAAAATTCAATATCGATCGTGTAAGTCAAACTTTGACATTCAGCACAAATGTAGGTACAACAACGTCAGCCAGTGCAACATATTTTTACGCTGGACAAAACAGTGCCAATGCGGGTTTTTTTACAGGTCATATGGGAGAAGTTATATTGTATTCTCGGGCTTTGACGTCATCAGAGATCGACAGTGTTGAGCAGTATTTTATAAATCGTTGGGCCATTTGATTTTAAATAAATAATGCTATGACACAATCAATCGTAATTCAAAGCGGTGTAACGATTACTAACGGCGTAACGATCCGCAGCGGCACCGGAAGTCCACCGTCATCAGAAACATATTACCTTCTAACAGAAGATGGGGACATTTTAACAACTGAATTCGATGAACCATTAATAACAGAGGACGGCAGCTGATGGCCAATAAAAAACTAAGTCAACTTACAACAGTGGGGTCATTGAATGACACTGATATAATTCCCGTAGTGGATGGTTCGGGCACTAAAAAAGTTGCTGCATCGGTAATAAAAACCTACGCTACCAGTGGACTGTCTACAGTAGCTACCAGCGGTGACTATGCAGATTTAACCAATAAGCCAACAATTCCTGTAGACATCAGTGACTTAACAGACACTGGTGGCTTACTTCCAGTAGCCGCCGTAGAAAGCTACAAAGGATTCAAAGCTCACTACGGCAGCATGTATAACAACAATGATGATCCTAACGGACCTATCAATAAGATTGTAATCTACAAAGACTCAGTATCCCCTACTAGTACCATTGATGAATCAACTGGCAATGACAACTTTACTGTAACCGAATTGTTGGGAAGTGATGTGGTCGCAATGTTAGTAACCATTGGTAATAATATTGTTCAAACACCTACATCAGAACTAAAGACATTCGCTGAATCTATTATTGATAACGTTATCTTAGATGGTGGTGTTGAAGGCAATGTCAGAAGTGCAGTAGATATGAAAACTGCATTCTACGATAATTTTGCCACATTTAGCGCAACTGTCAGTGATTTAAAACCTGACCTTGAATTTTTTGATTTTAACGATCAGTTTAACCTTGTTCCAAACTTTGAAACTGGCAAGGGTGCTACATTCAACGGGCTACGGTATAATATGACCACTGACGCTGTTGAGTCCAGCGGTTGGGGGCAGGGTCCAGGAACTCACGAAGTAGGTGATATTTTTGTTATTCCTGGTAATACAATTCAAGATGCTAACGGCAATTTCCTAGCAACACCGGACAATGATATTACTATAACTCTAACCACTGCTCCAAGTGGTTATATTGGTGAATTTACAGTTAGTGGCACATTGCCTAGACCCGCAGAAACTTGGCCAAGCAACAACATTAACGATGGTGGCAGTGATGAGTATGACGGTGCCAATTATATTGATACAAATTTTGAATCTCAAATTAGCTATAATGACGGCAATGTAGTAAGTGGTAGTAGTGCCTTTGGTGGTGGTGATTATGTAGTAACTTATCAGGACAGTATTTTTGGTGTATTTGCAGTTAACACAACTATTAACAGTATTAGCACCAGCGGTAACAGCGGTTTTGATGGTGAAGGCCAAGCAGAAACAGGAGCTCTATACTCTGCCGCAGCCGGCGGCACCGGAGACATTACATTTGACGGTGTTAAGATTATCGGATCCGGCACAGCGTCTGGGGATGGCTCAGGATACGGCACTATTGAGTTAGTCCCTGCCAATAGTTTATATGCAACAAGTCCCGCTGGAGCCTACGGCCATGGGGGGCAATATCTAGTCATAGATCCAACAAGTCCGCAGCATATACATATTCGAGCCGGCGGTCCGCAGGATCAAGCAGCCGCACAGCTTATACTAGGCGGCGAAAAAGCCAATGTCACCGTAAGAGATCAAAACAATTCTTACAATGAAGATCATTCTGTAACAATTAATACATTCAGTACAGGCGGTGATAGTTACAGTTGGGAATTTGCCAGCAACGGTGACTTAAGAATGCCCAGCGGTGGCGATATTAAAGACAGCAGCGGAAATAGCATTGTCGTTAGTAGTATGGCAGAGCCAAGATTTGATTTATATGCTAATACACTCAATATTGGCACAATACCGAATAGAAGATACGCCGTAGATACTACTCTTACTCCTACTACTATATATCTACCAAGTGGCCCTCAACCAGGTGACACATTTTTCGTCGCTGATGCCGGTGGTGCGTTTGCCACAAGCAACTTAACTATTAGTCGAAATGGTATGACTATTAACGGAGAAGCTAATGATATTGTACTAAACACTAACGGTGACAGTATTGGAATGTTTTGGAATGGTAATACTTGGAGACTGTACGAATGAACCCTTTACTAGAATTTAGACGAGAACAACTTAAGGCCATACTAGGTGATGTTGTAGGAGAAACAGGCCCACAAGGCGTACCTGGACCTGCTGGTAAGGATGGATCACAAGGCGTACCTGGACCTGCTGGTAAGGATGGATCACAAGGACCACAAGGTCCTGCGGGCCCAAAAGGTGACACTGGGGCACAAGGTCCCCAAGGAGTACCAGGACCTGCTGGTAAAGATGCTAGTGTAGTTGCTGTGGCAATGAACTATGCTCAAAGTATAGATAGAACTAGTAGCACTCTTAGAGCACCAGGTATTGTAGCCCGAGTAAGAATAACTACAACGGGCAGACCAGTACTAATCAGTGCCAATGGTGACGCTAATCCTTTGAGCAATGGTGGTTGGTGTAAGATGCAACTATATAGAGATGAAACTGCGATCGGTGTCCCAATACAAGCAGAAGGCGGCAATAATGAAAATAATCCATACAATATGAGTATGGTAGACGCAGCACCTGCCGGTACGTATACATATAACTTACGTATGATACAAAATAGCGGAGACTTCCAGTTTGGTGAGGCTGCTGGTCCTACTATGTATGCTATTGAACTAGGCACAGCAGTAGGTGAGGCTGGCCCACAAGGAGTACAAGGCCCTACTGGTGCTGTTGGTCCTGTTGGTCCTGTTGGTCCTGTTGGTCCACAAGGCATTCAAGGACCAAAGGGTGATCCAGGAACAGGTACATTAACTGATACTACCGTACAAAATAGTATTAGATTAAGTTCCACTGGAGTGGCTCCAGGTACTGGTACAAGAACCGTACAAAGATTAGAATCACAGCGTATAAGTGATAAGATGAAGTTGATCTATAAGTTAGGACAAACTAGTGCCGCAGCAGGATCAGGTGATTACTTATTAACACTGCCCACAGGCATTGCCTTTGATACTACCTATCACCCTGTATACACAGGTGCTATATGGGCAGGCGGTGTTAGCAATATGGCACAATATTTTATTCCTGCCTATGGTGGTATAGTTATTGATGCTCATTGGACTAATCAAATTATGGTGGTGCCCTATGATGCTACAAGATTTAGACTGGTACTTACTAATAATAATAGCCAAACTACTTACCAATTTTGGCATAGTGGTTGGTACTCAACATCAGCAGCCAGCGGCATAAACCTTCAACTACAGTTTGAGATATGGCCTTCAACACCACCTGCCCCACCTAGGGTTGGATAAGTTTAGGTAAATAATAGCATGGACACATTTAGCAAACTTCACGGAACTACAGTAGACCGTTTTCAAATCGGCACAAAAAGTCAACGATTTACACTTACCGGCACAAATTCCGGTGCTGATACTGTGAGTTTGCTAGATCGTGACGGCAATACTTACACAGCTGATGCCACAGTGTTTTTTACTGCTTATATTGTAGGCACAGACACAGCAAATGCAGCATTTTTAATAAAAGGCTGCTACATCAATGGTTCAAGTGGTGTCAGTGGATATGTTACTGATACTTTTGTAAACACCAATGGAATCGCAATTCCTTCAGTATCTTTTAACAGCTCTGGCGCAATGACTATTGCTTGTACGGGCCTAGTAGGGCAGAATTTAACTTGGTCCGCTGCTGTTGACATCGTAAAAATCTAACCAATAACTCAAATTGGTTCGCATTTCCTAATAAATAATACTAGATTAATCACCAATCTTCTTCAGGAGAACCATCGATGGCATTAACCAAGATTAAAAATATCTCAATCGATCCAGATTTTCTAATTACTGGCAATGAGATCAACACGGTGTTCACACTAACAAGTAAAACAGTTACAGTTACGACACCAACACAAAATTTAGAAGCAGCTAACAAACAATACGTAGATACAGTAGTTGCTAATACACACGGATTTAAGAATATTGAAGTATCGGGTCAAGGAACAGTAGTTGCTGACAGCGATACAGACACAGTTACATTTATAAATGGAACTGGTATTATTGTAACCACAAACGCTACAGATGATTCAGTTACCTTTACAGCAGATGCTACCAGTAACGCAACTGGTAATAAGCTAGTTATTAGAGACGGATCAGGTAATTTCAGCGCAAACGTTATTACAGCAACAAGCCTAACAGGTAAATTTACAACGCCGCGTGAGATCGCTATCAGCGGTGATGCAACTGGCGCAGAAAATTTTGATGGCAGTTCAGATATTGATATAGCTTTAACACTAGCAAACACTGGCGTTACTGCTGATGATTATGGTAGTGTAAGTGCCATACCAGTTTTAACAATTGATAGTAAAGGCCGTATTACAAACGCTTCAACTGCCAACGTAACAATTACAAGTGGCAGTGTTACTGATTTCCAAGAAGCAGCTGAAGATTATATTGGTACGATGATAGAAACTAGCACTCACAGTGGTATTAGTTTTAGTTACAATGACGCTAATGGAACTCTAGCTGCCACAGTGGCCAATCAAAATAAATTTGACAAAATTGCAGTCAGTGGAGAAGACACTGTTGAAGCAGATACTCCAACCGACACCGTAACATTTGCGGGTAGTACTGGCTTAGAAATAACAACAAATTCTACTACAGATATTATTACATTTACAAATACAGGTGTAACAAGTGCAGCAGTCAGTGGAACTGGATTAAGTATTAATCAAGCAACGGGCTCCATTACAATTTCAAGCGACGCAACAGCATTGAACACAAATAGCACCATTGTTGCTCGTGATGCCAGTGGGAATTTTGCAGCCAGCGTTATTACTGCTGATTTAGTGGGAGATGTAACAGGTGATGTAACTGGAAATATTACTAGCACTGGTTCTAGCTCATTTAGCAATATTGATGTAAACGGTGGTACAATTGATGACACAATTATTGGCGGCACAATACCACAGGCTATCACTGGTACAACAATTACAGCTAACACACAGTTCAGTGGTGATTTGGTGGGCAATGTTACAGGTGATATTACAAGCGCAGGCAGCAGCACATTTGCCACAGTTGACATCAACGGTGGAAATATTGATGGTACTGTAATTGGTGGCTCAACACCAGCAGCAGCTGACTTTACAAACGTAGTTGTAACTGGCAGTTTAGAAGTTGACGGTGGCGTGCTGTATGTTGATCCAGCAACAAACTTTGTTGGTATTAACGATCTAACACCAGCTGCTGAACTTGATGTAAACGGTGATGCTATTGTTAC
>Ga0075473_10001287_pt1 | contig 10424 bp, 15 predicted proteins | sample DEB19_08_DNA_FD_76340 | JGI IMG/M metagenome (GOLD analysis project Ga0075473, IMG submission 76340) | Aqueous microbial communities from the Delaware River and Bay under freshwater to marine salinity gradient to study organic matter... | ecosystem: Environmental > Aquatic > Marine > Coastal ... | reverse complement strand
GTGCCAATGCTTGAAGATGTAAAAGATTGGAAAAATAAATTAACAGATGACGAAAAGAAATTTCTAACACATATATTTAGATTTTTTACTCAGGGCGATGTGGATGTAGCCGGCGGATATGTAAAGAATTATCTACCCTATTTCCCCCAACCTGAAGTAAGAATGATGTTGGCTGGTTTTGCTGCCCGTGAAGCGCTGCACATTGCAGCATATTCTCATTTAATCGAATCACTGGGCATGCCGGATACAACTTATAACGAGTTTCTTGAGTATGCTGAAATGCGAGAGAAACATGATTACCTTTTGGATATCAGCTCGAAGAATAGTACTAAGCAATCTACAGCTGAGCACATCGCTGCATTTAGCGCGTTTACGGAAGGCATGCAGCTCTTTAGTAGTTTTATTATGTTGCTTAATTTTCCTCGTCATGGTGTAATGAAAGGCATGGGTCAAATTGTTACTTGGTCTATTGCAGATGAGACAATGCACGCTGAGTCAATGATAAAACTCTTCAGAACATATATAGAGGAGAACCGGGAAATCTGGAATGACGAACTTAAGGGTAAAATTTACACAATTGCTACCAAAATGGTGGAGCTGGAAGATAAATTTATTGATTTGGCATTTGGCATGGTACGTGTGGCTGATTTGGACGCTAGTGACGTTAAATCTTACATCCGCTATATTACTGACCGTCGCCTCATCAGCCTTGGCCTTAAGGGAATTATGAAAGTTAAAAAGAATCCATTACCTTGGGTTGAGGAAATGCTAAATGCTCCGACTCATACTAATTTCTTTGAGAACAGAGTAACTGATTATGCTAAAGGAAGTTTAACTGGTGATTGGAAAGATGTTTGGGCAAAAGCGGCATAATGAAATGTTAACTGTAACAGAAAAAGCATTTAAACAAATTAAACAAGTACAATTAGAGGAGAATGATTTCTCTCCTCTAAGAGTTTTTGTCCAAGGTGGCGGTTGCTCTGGATTCAATTACGGATTCACATTTGACGAACAACAGGATGATGATTTCGTAATGGAGCAGGATGGTGTTAAAGTGTTAGTTGATGCTTTATCCATGAGCTATCTAGAAGGAGCAGAAATAGATTATAAAAAAGATCTAACATCTGCTCAATTTGTTATAAAAAATCCAAATGCGACTACTACGTGTGGTTGCGGTTCATCTTTTTCAGTGTGAGGTAAAAATGGAATTAACAAATACATTTTCAATGCCAAGCTATAGTAAAACTGCATCAGATATTAATACAGCTATGGCAGGTGTTTATAAACATATGGCATTAGCAGTTATTGTAAGTATGTTGGTGTCATTCAGTGTAAGCACAGTGCCGGCACTAATGACATTTTTATTTACAGGTTGGGTCAAATGGATTGTAATGTTTCTGCCTATAGTAGCCGTATTAGGAATATCTTTAGCTTTAAATAGTAATCCACCAAAAGAATTAGCCCAATTGATGTTACTTGGATTTGCTGCTATTATGGGCTTAAGTTTTGCTACAATTTTTGCAGTTTACAAAATAGGTAGCATTTTTATGGCATTTATGAGTGCTGGAGTATTATTTGGGACAATGAGTTTCTATGGATATTTTACTAAAAAGAATCTTGATAGTATTGGCAAGTTTATGTTTGTTGGTCTTATTGCTATCGTTATTGCCAGTATTATTAATATCTTTATCGGTAGTAGTGTTTTTACCATGGTTATTAGTGCTTTGGCTATCATCATCTTTTTGGGTCTAACTGCATACGATACCCAAAAAATTAGAGAAATGATAATGTATGGCGAAGAAAATAATGTAGAAGTTATTGGCGCATTAACATTATATTTAGATTTTATTAACATATTTTTAAGTCTACTTCAATTATTCGGAGACAAAAAAGAATAATGGCATATTCCCCACAAGTTTTAGATCATTATGAAAATCCTCGTAACGTAGGATCTTTTGCTAAGGAAATAAAACGTGTTGGCACAGGTATGGTAGGTGCTCCTGCCTGCGGTGATGTGATGAAACTGCAGATACAGGTAAATGAGGATGGGGTTATTACAGATGCTAAGTTTAAGACATATGGTTGCGGAAGTGCTATTGCGAGTAGTTCATTAGTAACAGAGTGGGTTAAGGGTAAAACTCTTGACCAGGCAGGACAAATCAAAAATGTCCACATTGCTGAAGAACTTGCTTTGCCTCCCGTCAAGATACATTGTTCTATTTTAGCAGAAGATGCAATAAAAGCAGCAATAGCAGATTTTAAAAAGAACTATGAATGATAGAAATTCTGTATCTACTGATATCGACACATATAACAATTGTGTCGGTAACCCTTTTCCTACACAGAGGACAGGCACATCGAGGAATAGAATTTCATCCAGCATTAAGTCATTTTATGAGGTTGTGGTTATGGTTGACTACTGGTATGGTTACAAAAGAATGGGTAGCAGTACATCGGAAGCATCATAGGTATTCAGATGGACCAGGTGATCCTCATTCTCCTATTGTGTTTGGCATTTGGCGCGTTTTATTCAGTGGCGTATTACTTTACTCTGAGGCGACGAAAGACGAAAAGATGGTAAATCAGTATGGAGTAGGTACTCCTGATGATTGGTTAGAAAAGAATATATATAGTAAATATTCAGTACATGGTGTTTTATTATTACTTATCTTTAATACATTAATTTTTAATGGATGGGGTATAGTAATATGGTTAATTCAAATAGCATGGATTCCTTTTCATGCTGCAGGTGTTATTAATGGCATAGGACATTGGTTTGGATATAGAAATGGGATTACTCAAGATAATAGTCGTAACATTGTGCCTTGGGGGATTTGGATTGGCGGTGAAGAATTACACAACAACCATCACCTCAATCCCAGCAGTGTCAAGCTCTCGCGCATGAAATGGGAATTTGATATTGGTTGGATGTGGTTAAAAATTTTTATGTTTTTAAAATTAGCTAGTTTGAAACATGGATGATTACATTGTAGAAAGACGCAATTTATGTGAGCAATGCGAACATTATAAAACTATAATTGGTATAAAAACTTGTGAAGTATGTGGATGTGTTATTCGTTGGAAAACACAACTTAAAAATTCAGAATGTCCTATAGGTAAGTGGGGAAAAATAAATGATGATTCATCATGCGCATCTTGAGGTTGCAGAAGTATATGCTAGATTGTCAAAGGCAAAAAGATTACAAGTTGGTGCTATAGTTGTTAAAGATAATAGAGTAATTAGTATAGGGTATAATGGCACACCTGCCGGCTGGGATAATAATTGTGAGGAAGAAGTTTCTGTCACTGAGGACTGCTATATTGATAACGGTGGTCCTGCGTATCCTATTACTACTACATCTCTTAAAACTAAACCTGAAGTCATTCATGCAGAAGCTAATGCCATCGCTAAACTTGCTAGATCAAATGAGAGCGGGTTTGATAGTACTATGTATATTACTCATGCACCCTGTTTTGAATGTGCTAAATTAATACATATTGCGGGAATTAAAAAGGTTTACTTTAGAAAACATTATAGAAGTGAAGAAGGTATAAAATTTCTTAAAAAATGTAATATTGATGTGGAGAAATTATGAAAAATGGAAAATCTACTGCTCAAAAAATAGGTATCACCGCATCCACTTTTGATTTATTTCATGCCGGGCATATTGTAATGCTTGAGGAAGCCAAACGACATTGTGATTGGTTAATTGCCGCTATACAAATTGACCCTACTTTAGATAGACCAGGAAAGAAAAACAAACCTGTTCAATCTATTATTGAAAGACAAATTCAAGTAAGCGCTTGTAAATTTGTTGATGAAGTTTTAGTTTATAGTACAGAAAAAGAATTAGAAGATATTTTCTTAACTTTACCTATAGACATCAGAATACTCGGAGAAGAGTATAAGCATACAGATTTCACTGCAAGAGAAGTCTGTACTAAAAGAGGTATAGAGTTGTATTTTAATAAACGAGATCATTACTTTAGTTCTACTGATTTACGTACTAGAGTTTTCGAAGCTGAACTTAAACGAAGGAATTCTGGATGGGGAGAAAACAACATTTCGAATGTGTCGAATGTGATGCAGTCTTCAAAATAAAGTATGATTTAGATGAGGACTATTACAATGTATTATACTGTCCTTTCTGTGGTGCAGAAATGGATGAAGATCAAAAAGACGAATACGAGGACGAGGAGTAAATTATGCAATGGTGGTTAAGACAACAACACGCAGATGAACATTGGTGTTATACTGACAACTTATTTACATCAGAGGAATGTGATAATATTGTTGAAATATTAACTAATGGTAAAGTGCAATTACAAGAAGCTGTGGTAGGGGGTTCAGACGACGGCAAGGTTGATAAAAATATTAGAGATTCTACCATTGGCTGGGTACCTACTGATGAACAAACATCTTGGATATTCCAAAAATTAACAGACGGTATTCTAAACATCAATGAAAGATTCTATAAGTATGATCTACTTTACATAGAGAATCTTCAATTTACTATGTATGATTCTGTAACCAATCAATACTATGGTAAGCATATTGATATGATGTATAAGACTTTCCAAACAAGAAAGTTAAGTTTTTCTGTTCAGTTAACGGATCCTGCCATGTATAAAGGTGGTGATTTCGTTTATCATCATGGTAAAGATCCTATGCATTTGCCTAGAACAAAAGGGACATGCTTGTATTTTCCTAGTTGGGCACTGCATGAAGTAACTCCAGTAACAGAGGGTACTCGATATGCATTGGTTGGATGGGTGGTCGGTCCTCAATTCAAATAAATGAAAGAATGTCCAAAGTGTGGAACAATGCACAGTCTTTCAGGGAAGTTTTGTTCTCGGAAATGTGCCAATTCTAGACAATGGACAGATGCCCAGAAAAAGGTATTCTCAGACAGGCAAACTGCCTATATGGCAAGAGAAGATTCTGAAGATCATAGAAATAAAAAAGCTCTTCAGATGCAACTCTTTCATAAGGCAGGTCTTACACCTAATTCTAAGACTGAGGAAAATCCCGAAGATGTTATGACTAATCCAGATGATTATTATTTTGCTCCACCGTTTGATCCAGGTAGAGGATATGACGTAGACGACGGCGCAGTGTGGGAGGAGGTTGACCGTTTATAAATACTAATTTGAATGGTATTTATATGTGGTTTTATAATAACGAAGTATTTACTGATCCTGGCGATCATTATGGTTACGTGTATCTAATAGAGAATCTTGCTACAGGTAGAAAATATATAGGCAAGAAACTTTTCATCTTTACCAAGACTAAAGTAGTTAAAGGTAAACGCAAAAAAATAAAATCTCCTTCCGACTGGCAAACATACTGGTCATCATCTGACGAATTAAAAGCAGATGTTGCTAAATTAGGCGAGCAAAATTTTCGCAGAATTATTCTGCATCTTTGTAAAAACAAAGGTACCTGTAATTATTTAGAAGCAAGAGAACAATTTGAAAGGCGAGTTCTTGAGTCTGATGAGTATTATAATGGTTGGATAAGTTGTAAAATAGGAAAAAATCAGGTCAAACTGTAATCAAATCTTAATCTTAGATAGGCTCTCTGAAACCTTAAATATTAATATAGGCTATTTTTAGGAGATACTATGAAAAAATTACTAGCATTCTTGTTTTACCCTTTATTATCGTTAGGAATAAATGCAGCGGAAATTACCGGTGCAGGTGCTACTTTCCCCTATCCTATTTACGCAAAATGGGCAGAAGCATATCACAAAGCAACAGGTAACACACTAAATTATCAGAGTATAGGTAGTTCAGGTGGTATTCGTCAAATCAATAATAAAACAGTAGCCTTTGGTGCGTCAGATGCTCCAGTCAAGGGAGAGGATCTTGACAAATTGGGACAAGTTCAATTTCCAGCTATCATTGGTGGTACTGTACCTGTAATTAACTTGGATGGATTCAAGCCCGGTGAACTTCGAATTACAGGACCTGTCATGGCAGAAGTTTTTATGGGAAACATTACCAAATGGAATGATGCAAAACTACAAGCATTAAATCCAGGTAAAAAGTTACCAGACATGAACATTACTGTGGTTCATCGTGCTGATGGATCTGGCACCACTTTCAATTGGACTGACTACCTTACTGTAATTAGCCCAGAGTGGGAAAAGCGTGTGGGCCGTGGAGCAGCAGTAAAATGGCCTGCTACTAGTTCAGTGGGAGGAAAAGGTAACGAAGGTGTTGCTGCCAATGTAAATAGAATCAAAGGCAGTATCGGCTACGTAGAATATGCTTATGTAAAGAAAAACCTTATGAATTATATGCTGTTACAAAATAAACATGGAACTTTTGTAGCACCAGATGATTTAACGTTTGCAGCAGCTGCTGCAGGTGCAGACTGGTTTAGCGTACCAGGTATGGGACTAAGCATTGTAAATCAGGGCGGCAAGGATACTTGGCCTGTTACTACTGCAAGTTTTATAATCATGTATAAAGATCCGGTAGATAAGAAAGCCTCTGCTGAAGTAATTAAATTCTTCGATTGGGCATTCAAGAATGGGGCTAAGCTTAGTGCTGAATTAGACTATGTACATTTGCCCGAATCATTACAAAATCAAATTAGACAAAAAGTTTGGTCTCAGATAAAGTAATGGATAAAATATATTGGGTCGCCATCGCAGTTTTCGTGGTATTCTTTATTATGATAACACCTTCTATTTTTACTTGGCGTCGTAGAAGAAAATAAATAATCATTTAGGAGCATTATATGAAACTACAATTAACCACTAATAATTTAGAAGTAGAATTTGAATGCGAGGATGACGGTGACCATTTAGATGTTTTGAGTATGTTAACTAATTTAATCAACACATTAGATGACCATCATCATGTAAATTTGTTAATTAAATCTAAAGAAAAAGATGAGGTTAATCATGAAGAGGATGATTTTGATCCTGCTTATGGAAGACCTGAATACCCAGAAAACACCTAAAGTGTATAAATAAATAAAAGACAAGGAAACTTAATGCTTTATTTTCATCAACCCCGCAGTATTAGCAGAGATTATGGCTCAAAGCCAGAGTCTTTTGCCAATATCAATACATGGAGATTGCGAGGGTAGGTGATTTATAAAGCAGCCAAAACACCAAAACCCTCGCAATCCAAAGTTCCGAGGGTTTTTTATTCTAGTTTCGAATACCCGAGCATTTGACTCGGGTATCAAAAGGTGTTAGTATACGGTTATGGTGTGAGATGTAGCAAATAAAGTACCCGAGCATTTGACTCAGAATACTTTAGGTGTTATTATTAGATCAAGTTGACGATACGTCGTTGATTGTAGATAGTTCATTAACAAATTAGCGTACCAATACCAGGTTAGCTCAGAGGTAGAGCAGTGGATCGATAATCCATTGGTCAGTGGTTCAATCCCACTACCTGGTACCATATTGAAGCACACTTGAAGACCCGTCAAGGACCAACGCTACGATGCATAGACATATAAGCCGGGGCGAAAAAGTTTGGTATTAGTGTGTTTCAATATGGTAATAAGGGGGATTAGTATAGTTGGGAAAACACCGCGCTTGCACCGCGGAGTCATCGGTTCGATGCCGTTATCCTCCACCAAAGAATAAGGTCTCAAAGTGTTCATGGACGCACGTTGGCTTGTCACGCCAAAAGAAGGGGATCGTTACCCCTTGGGACCGCCAGTATTTGCGGGTATAACTTAGTGGTAAAGTAACTGGCTTTTAACCAGTAAATCGGAGTTCGATTCTCCGTGCCCGTACCAGTATATGCACCGTTCGACTATCGGTTAGGTCGCCACCCTTTCAAGGTGGAAAGATGGGTTCGATTCCCATACGGTGTACCAAGATGCACAGTGTCGCTTTACGCTGTGGCAGGATGGCCTCTCGATACTAGTTACGAAGCCTCTCAAACTGCAACTAGAGTCCTACTTGCAAGGTGGACATAGCAAGATTTTTGCGGGTAAAGTGTTTACGGTTACACGGCGGTCTTCCAAACCTCAATAGATGGGTTCGAATCCCACTACCCGCTCCAAGTATTATCCGTCATTAGCTCAGTGGACTTAGAGCATTCGGCTACGAACCGAGAGGTCGGGAGTTCAAATCTCTCATGACGGTCCAATATATCTCGGTGTAGTATAATGGCATTACGTTGGTCTCCAAAACCAGTTATGGCGGTTCGAATCCGTCCACCGAGGCCAGAATTAGTGGGGGTTAGCTTAGTTAGGTCTAAAGCACTAGTCTTTGAAATTAGGATCACTGGTTCGAATCCAGTACCCCTTGCCAATCAATGGTGGTTGTAGCACAATGGTAGTGCCCCGGTTTGTGAGACCGCAAAGTGTGAGTTCGAATCTCATCAACCACCCCAGTTATGCCGGTTTAGCTCAGTTGGCCAGAGCAGCGCTCTTGTAAAGCGAAGGTCGTCAGTTCGAATCCGACAACCGGCACCATATATCTGACCGTAGCTCAGCAGGATAGAGCAACGGATTTCTAATCCGTTGGTCGGGGGTTCGAATCCCTCCGGTCAGGCCATTTTAGGAGTTTAAAATGTCAGCAACATGGTTTATTAGTGATACACATTTCGGTCATGATAAAACATGTACCGTATTTAAAAAAGATGATGGTACTCCTCTTAGACCATTTGCCAATGCAGAAGAAATGGATGAGGCGATGGTCAAAAGATGGAATGACCGTGTTAGCAAGAAAGACAAAGTATACCATTGTGGCGATGTAGTCATTGCAAGAAAATCACTTGCTATTCTTGATCGTCTTAATGGTGATAAGGTTCTTATTAAAGGCAACCATGATATTTTTAAGCTAGGTGATTACACCAAGCACTTTAGAGATATCAGAGGATACCATGTGATGTCTGGTCTTATTCTTAGCCATGTTCCAGTACATCCTGATAGCATAGAACGATTCGGTTGTAATGTTCATGGGCATCTTCATTTCAGAAGAGTGATGAAAGATGATAAGATTGACTCCAGATACTTTAATGTAAGTGTAGAGTGTATTGACTTTGCTCCTATCTCTCTTGAGGAACTTAGAGCAAGAATTATAGAGCAAGGTGGTGGTGTTGAGATGAAGAAGTCTCGACACGATGTGGATTAGACAAAGTATTAGGAAGGTTGGCAGAGTGGTAATGCACCGGATTGCTAATCCGCCGTTCACGAAAGTGGGCGCACAGGTTCGAATCCTGTACCTTCCGCCAAGGTGATATGACGTAGATGGATGCGTACAGGCTTCATAAGCCTAGGAGGTTGGTTCGATACCAACTATCACCTCCATATAAGGAAGCGTGGCAGAGTCCGGGTTATTGCGCTAGTCTTGAAAACTAGAGGTCCAGAGATGGGTCCGTGAGTTCGAATCTCACCGTTTCCTCCAAGGAGCAGTATGAATCTTTTTAGTAAAAAAATTTTTATTTTAGATGATATTCTTTCTAAGAATGAATGTGATGAGTTAATAGAATTGCATAATACCAATTATAGCAACCACGTGTGGGAAGGATCAGAACCATTGCCGCTATATAATTGGCAGGATTACTGGTTTTTCTCAGAAAAAATTTTAAAGGTAGAATCATCGGTCAATAACTTATTACATGAAAAGATAGCTGTCGACTGGTGTGCCATAGTAAGATGGCCTATAAATTCTAGACAAAATTTACATTATGATCATGCTGCAGACAGTACAGTTTTTACTTCTATAACTTATTTGAATGATAACTATTCGGGAGGCAACACATTTATTCATAATGATATAAGCGTGATACCCAAAACCGGTAGATCAGTATCTTTTGACGGCAAACATTATTACCATGGTGTATCGCCTGTAGAAAAAAATGTACGATATACATTAGCAATTTGGTATAAAAGACTTGACATTAAATACTAGTGTCTATATAATAAAGAAAATGTAGTAAAGAATATTCACCAGTAGCTCAGTCGGTAGAGCAGCAGACTGTTAATCTGTTGGTCCGTGGTTCAAGTCCACGCTGGTGAGCCATTGTGAAGGTGCCTGAGCGGTCCAAAGGAGCAGTCTGCAAAACTGTAAAGCCATCGGTTCAAATCCGATCCTTCACTCCAAAAATGGGTGCTGTTCCCTACGGCGGACTGTAAATCCGTTGCCATAATATGTAGGGTGGTTGGCAGTTAGGTTCAATTCCTTCAGTACCCACCAGATCCCCGGTCCTACGCCGGTTATTAGTAGGCGCGACAAGACCAGCGTTAGGGGTCTTAGGTTTCTTTTTTCCTCTCTCCGGGCCATCCATCCGGTAGAGTAAAACAAAAGATAGGACCGTGTCATCCGATAAACAAGACACTGGACAGGGCAATACCTCAATTCGGGGCTCTTGGGAAAGAGTAGCCGATACCATAACACGTGGCCATCAGCGTGTATAAAGGCGGCGAGTCTTAAACGAAGTCG
>Ga0075473_10001286_pt1 | contig 10425 bp, 14 predicted proteins | sample DEB19_08_DNA_FD_76340 | JGI IMG/M metagenome (GOLD analysis project Ga0075473, IMG submission 76340) | Aqueous microbial communities from the Delaware River and Bay under freshwater to marine salinity gradient to study organic matter... | ecosystem: Environmental > Aquatic > Marine > Coastal ... | reverse complement strand
TAGTTAGTACTAAATTTTTATTTACCGTATCTACTGCAGAATATTCTATTAATTCTACACCTACTCTAACAACTCCAAAAGAAGGAAATCCCTCTACATCTATTAATGGGATTAATAAATCAGTATCAGTAATATTTTGCCTTAATACGCTATAAGGATATACACGTAAATTGTCATAAGCAACTGGTAAAATATTACTTAAATTTAATAAATTTGGATTATATTCTAGCGGTCTAATAGAGAAAAAATATAATTGACCAGGAACTAAATCAATAATATTTGCCTGAGTGCTGCCATCCAATGATACATATTTTACCCCATCTGTAAATACATTTTCTTTTATTGTAGAGTAATATATATGATACGCAATCTGGTAACCGTCAGCATACCCATCAGTATAGGCTGGAAACCATTTTAAATTAATGGTATAACCATCCCCCAAAGCAGTAACGGCATCTAAGCCAACTCTTACTGGATTTGTATAATTAATTTTTGCATAGTTAACCATACTATTATTAGAATTTATTAGCCTTTTTAGCAAATATTATACAAAATTATTTATTACTCATCTCTCGACAAATTTGAGAGGATATATATTATAGGAGTAGTAGTTACTATATGATCAACTAATCTACTTTTTTAAGTAGTACAGATTCTAGTTCATCTTGTTTAGATTTACTTTTAACATCATGATGCTCTAACAGCCCCTCTACATACTCTTCAGCCTCATCTTCTCCAAAATGATGAGCAATATATTCTAATTGATTTTGAAAACCTTCTTGCTCAAAAGGATTATCTAAATAGCTACCATTTTCAGAACTTTGAGTAGGTCTGTCTCCATAACATTGCTGAAACCAATGTGTGTATTCGTGAATTAAGTAAGAGTAATCTGTAAAAAATTCTCCATCAGATAAAACTTTATAATTAATAATAACTACTCCATGATGTGTTTTAGCGCTAACATCTAAATCACCAAACATAGTAGGAATAATATCAATAATATCTGGTTTATGACCAAAATCTTGACAAACTTTTTTCCAGATCTTATCTTTCTTTAAATAATTTTTTGCCCGATTTATTAATTTTAATAAAGCAGATGGAGAAGTAGCTTTTACCTTAGATAATGGTATTTTTTTTGTTTTTTTATGATTCATAACTGTATAAGTAAATAGTCATATTCATATATTCTATATATGAAAAAATATTATGTTGATAATTCAAAAATTCATGGATTAGGTATTCATGCAGCTAAAAATCTTAAAAAAGATGAAGAAATAGGTCATGTAGTAGATGCTGTTACTAAAAAAAAGAAAAATCATGAATACTTCACTACCAAAATGTCTAAACAATTAGGCACCTTTATTGAAAGAACAGAATTAGAAAGATATTTAAATCATTCAAATAAACCAAATGCAGTTTGTATTGCTAAAGATTATAAAGTTTATTTAGTAACCCTAAAACCAATTAAAGAAGGTGAAGAAGTTACCGTAAATTATAAAGATGCTTATAATACTTTAGATGAAGCTCAAATTATTGCTAATGTAGAAAATAAATGAGCCCAAGCAATATAAATAATTGAACCTAGTCAGTAATTTACTTGAACCTAAACAGTATGAATCATATTAATCTTCTGGCTCTCAAGTGTCTTAAACGGCTAAATGCGGGATTAATGGCACTATTCATGCTGAACACCCCGAGACCTTTAGGTGCTGGACGTAATGAGTTCTTTATATATTTTAATTTATCATAATATTGTGTTAACAAAGAGCTATATTGAGTATTCATCAAATCGCTGACAGTAGGAGGATTAAAGCTTAAACCGTTATCAGTAATTTGAAACTCTCTACCACGTTCAATTAAAGCTTTAGAAGCTAAAGAATAAAGAGTGGCTCCTTCTACTAGTATTTCTCCAAATTGTTCTACAAAGTTATCATCATCAAATTGAAAAAAAGTAAAATAAGGAACCTGATTAAAATCCCATAAAGCAGTAGCCAAGAAAGTAACTAGCATTTCTACTGAAAAGATATCACAATCTACATAAATTACGTTACCATATCCATCTACTGATTTAGCTTTACCAGCACTGTTTAATCTTCCACGTAATGATTTAATTAATTTATTTATATTTTTAATAGCTGCTTGAGAATAGTTAAACCCAGGATCATCTCCCAAGTGAACATATCCATCAGTATTAATTGCGGGCATTTGAGTATGAGCTACTACAAAATTAAAAGTAGTTTCTACTCTAAAACCGTTGATATAGCCAGTCCAAACATCATTAAACACGCCATAAGGACCATTGATTGGAACAGTAAAAATATAAGAATATTTACCAGGACCTACTTGAGCAACGCCTACAGAAGTGGGAGCTAATAAAACTAATCCACTGGGTTGGATGATAGAAATTTGTGGAAAAGAATCAGTATCAATAGGATTTCCTGATCCATCTTTAAATTGTACAGTCAAGTTAACTTGATCTGTTACATCTATTAATTCGCCTCTAGCTTTGATTGCCATGGATCATCTCCTAAGTTATAACCAACACAATATAATGAGTAAAGAAAATTTAAAAAAATTATCTAAAGAAATATTAGAATATGAATATAAAACATGTAAAAGCATGCAAAAAGTAGCTGATAATTTAAATTTATCAGTTAGTACAATTTATAAATACATGAAACTATATAATATATGTTATGAAAAACATTATAAAGGAATTTATCAGTGTAATGAAAATTTTTTTAAAAATGATTCCCCTGAATCTTTTTACCTAGCAGGATTTATTGCAGCAGATGGGTCAGTTCAGTATAGAAAATATTCAAAAACATTAAAAATAACTTTATCAGAAAAAGACTTTAATCATTTAGAAAAAATAAAAAATATATTAAGTAGCAATCATAATATTAAAATTTATAAAGTAAAAAAATCTAAATTAGTAAAATCTGAAAATAATTGTGCAGAATTACAAATAACAAATAAAACATTAGTAGAAGATTTAATAAAATTTAATATTATACCAAATAAAACAAAAACATATTGTATGCCAGAATGGCTGATAAATCACAATTTTATTTCTCATTTTATGAGAGGTTATTTTGATGGAGACGGAACTATTACTCACTGCGGTTTAAATAAGGACAGAAAAATAAAACAATTAAATTTTTCTATATTAGGAACAGAAAAATTTATACAACAATATAATAGTATTTTATCAGAAAAATGCAAATTACATAGTAATAAAATAATTAAACATTATTCTGTAAGTAAAATAAGTTATAGTGGAAATAATGTAATTAAGCATATATATGATTTTTTATATAAAAACCAAAATATATGCTTAGATAGGAAACAAAAAATATTTAATCAAATAGCAACTGTAGCAGAATAATTTCCATATGGGGCAGAAACAATTATTTGATATATTTCTGAGTTTACAGCATTATTAACAGGATTAATGTAACTAACATCTGCTAAATAACTGCCTACAGCTACAGCTCCAGAAGGTAAAATAAATTCATAGTAATATAATCCTGTATCTAGTTTAGCCATAGGCTGAGGATATCCTGCAGCTAAAGTTAAAGATGGGAAAATAATTCTAGACACAAATGGAATAGATGGTGAATCAACTCTGGTACCATATCCATCTTTGGTTTCTAGGAAGAAACTAGCTTTTTGACCTGGGAAAAAATTTAATATTTGTGCCATACTATAATATTTAATTATGCTAATTTAATAACATTTAATTTGTGATAAAAAAAGCATCAAAAATATCTTTTTGGGTAACTAATATCTCTAATAGAAATGTTAGTTTAGCTGATTTAAATGTAACTATTAAGGCTTTTTCTTCTGTAAATTTAATGGATACAAAGCATTATCAATATACATTAAAACAATTAGAAAAATCAGCTAAAAATGGATCTTTATATAAGAAAAAACATTTTATTTCAGTAAGAAAAATAGAGCCAATCATATTAAAAATAGATATTCCTTTACTTAAAGAAACATATCTAACATCTAGAGAAAGATCAGTTTTAGAAATTAGAGAAGAAAACTATGAAGAATTGGCTTTAAGTGATGAACAGTTTGCGGCTGAAAACTCTGATTTAACCTAAAAGGGTGTTTATGACAAGCAATATAAATAATAAAAACATTAATTTAAATGAAAAAATTTTAAAAATAGAGAACGAATCAGAGATATTAGATCCTGAAGTAGTTAATCTTTATAATAAATTAAATGAAAAATGTGATAAAATTATTGGGAAAGCAAGAATAAGAAAAGCTAAAATCAAAGCTGCTTGAGGTATTAAATGGCTGAGCGAGTCTCTCTTCATGATGCATTAAATAAAAAAGATCTTGACTTAATATTAGAAGTCAATAGGAAAGCTATTGAAATTGAGACGACTGTAGCCGATCAAAATGAAGAAATGACTGCACTTTTAACTAAATGCAGAGAAAAGCAAGATAAAACAGATGAAAAAGTAGATAAACTACTTAAGCAAACAGAAGACATAAATAAAGAAATATTTAAACTTCAAGTTTTATTTGTATCTGGTCTTATTAGTTTAGTTATACAAATAGTGCAAATCTTTATGAAAAGATAATCAAGATACTGTAACAGGGGTTACTTCTATTGCTTTAGCAACTCCATTTTTATTTTGCCCTAATTTAAATTCAACTTTTTGATTTTTATTTACTGTTTTAAATCCTTCTACATTAATATCTGAGAAATGCAAAAATAAATCTTTTTGCTTGACATTATCTTTTTCCCAAGAAATAAAACCATATCCGCGACGACTATCAAACCATACTACTTCACCTACAAATTTATCTGACATAATTCCTCACTTATCCTTACAAACTAATTGACCATCTACATATAATTCGCCACCACCGCCAAGTAAGTTATAAATGGCTACAGATCCAATCTTTCCTATGTCATTTCTTTCTTTTTCATTAGTGCAATTTCTTAACAAGTTATCAAATTTTTTAAATAATAATAACATATCTTTTTCGCACCCAACCATTCTAGCATGAGTTAATAATCGGCGGCGAGTTTCTCTTTCATCTAATACTTTATTACTAAGATTGTCTGGATTGGTAGCATCAATCTTAATGTCACCTATTGACAAACTCTTGATAATCTCTATATTTTCATCATTCTTGCTCATCTTTACCTTTATAAATTTTAAATGATTTATTAGTAAAATTATAATATGGAAAATCAATGCCTTCTATATTTCTCTTACCATTTAATTCATATATCAAAGTTCTATGATTTGGTAATCTAGTAGATGGATATACTCCTAATATTTTTAATTTATCAGTATGACTTAATGCATGGCAGTTGGCACATAAGATAGCTAAATTATATGTATGATTAGTAGTATTAATTTCAGTTCTTTCTATAATATGATGAAGATGTAGTAAATTAGGATCTGTAACATTACATGATTCTATTTCACATTTATTCTTAATTAACTTGCTTTTTTTCATCAACCATATTCTTTCCAAGATATAGAAGCTATGAAGTTATCGCCGCCACCACCAGCTATTTTCTGTACACCTAAAACTAATTCATCTCTTACGCCAGCAACTGAGCTTCCTAACCTATAAGCTCCTTGAATTGCAGAAGATACTGGAGCCGCTTTTTGAGTTCCATATCCTGAAGCAATAATATAACCGTTAGTCATATAATTTGTTAAAGTTCTACTTACGTCATATTCCACTACACTACCAGCAACTGGAACCCAAGAAGCTGCATCTACCCCATTAATTACTGGATTAACAACTAATACCCATTTAAAATTAGCATTAGAGCTAGTACATAAAATATCAATTGCCTGGGGAACAACAATCACTCCCCCCGAATTAACTTCTAATCTAATAGATACTAGAGGGTATACATGAGCATTGTCTGCATTGGTTAATGGCGAGATTCCTCTATCTACACTGTAAGATAATCCTGGATTATTATAACCGCCTTCTGACATAACAGAACAGCAAATTTGCTCTAAAGTATTACCAACAACAACTACTCCTGCAGAAACATTTTCTATTTCTGACCTAACTGGCAAATTAGGAGTAGACATATAAACAGAATTTATAATATTTGAATGATCAAACTTATGTACATAATAAGTTTTACCATTAATAACAAATCCACAGCGAACAGATCCTACACCTAACCATTCAATATCAATTACAAATATTTGTGATTTAGTAACATCTAAAGTAAGTCCGCTAGGACCTGCACCATTCAATGGATCAATATTCCAATTAGTTTGTAATACTGTATTAGGAACTGGAGTTCCTGTAACATTACTTCTAATAGTAATACTATTGGTTGCGCCATTATTTTCAAAATAAATACCATTATTTTGATCAAAATATCCTATTTTTTTAGAAATTCCAGAAGTACCAGGACCCATTACAAAAGTAACTAAAATTAAAAAGCTTAAACCAGATTGATAATTAAATCTTTCTTTTGTTTGTCTGATAACTTTATCACCATTGTTAAAAACATTTAATGTAGTAGAAGCTCTATTTTGGGAATAAGTAGTACTTCCCCCACCAGTTAACGCTTCAGTCCAAATATAAGTTTGAGAATTATGAATTTGTTTATTTTCAAATACTGTGAATGGAGTTGAAACTCTAAATCTTCCAAAAGCATCTAGTGCCGCGAAACCATCTAATGCTAAAGGTGTGCTGCCATCTGCATTATATAGTGTTACGTCTAATGCTTGATGATCTGCATTTATACTAGTACTAGTTACATCTGCAGCAGTAGTAGTTCCTTTAGATCCACCTCTGACAATAGCTTTTTGAGTACCATTAGTTAATGTAGCATCTAGTGCTAAACCATTAGTAGTACCTATATTAGCTGTAACTGTACCATCTACAGTAAGAGATCCGCCGTTATCAGTTACTGGTTGAGCAGTAGTGCCAGTAGGATTAATTCTTAATGGATTAGCTGCAGTACCTGTCTCTACAGAGCCACCAGGAGCGCTAGCACGTAATACAGAGCCTAATACGTATTGTGCGCCACCATTGGTATCAGCATCAAAGACTCTGGCACCTTGCATATTGGTACCATCATTAAAACCAACAGCAGTGCCAATAGCAGGAAAGAAATCATTAAAATTAGAAGAAGTGCCGCCAATAGCGCCTACGCTTAAATTTACAGTATTGCTATTTGCAATAGCATCATTTTGAACGCTAACAATAGATGGCGCTCCTGATTTAAGTCTAAACCAAACTTTAACAATACTAGGGTCATTGATAATAAGATTACTGGTGCCAGTACTAGTATTTAATTCTGCATGTACACTAAGACCGTTAAATGAAACTTCAACAACTCCAGGTCCTTGATTAATAAATAATAAAGAATTTTTACTTGTTAAAGTAACAGCTATATCTGCATTGGTGCCGAAATCTGGCGCAGAAACGACTATTTTTTGAAAAAAATATTTTTCTTTTCCGAAATTTATAGGACCTAATGGATTTGTAATCATAATTCCCCTAACTTAGTCCTTGCCCCAGGCTTCTACTCTAATATTAACAGGTCCTGTAGAACCTGCTTTTAATCTAAACCATATTAGACATACAGTTCTAAAATCAAATACTAATGCGGCTGAAGGTGTTCCTGGTACCATTTCACCATGTACTGTAGTGCCATTAAAAGAATATTCTATTGATTCAGTAGCAACCGTACCATAATTAATAAAAGAAACGCCTTGAGTAGGAAAAGTAATAATTAAATCTGGACCATAACCATTTTGGGGAGTATATCCATCAGGAGCACCAAAATGTGTCCAGTTAACTGGTAAAACCTGAAAAAAATTAAAATCTCTTCCTTGTTTTTTTGTAATATTCTTATAAGCCATTATTCGCTCCTAGAATAATGATTTAATATTATTATATTAATAAAAAAAGCCAGAATAAATTCCGGCTTGATGATTAAAATTTAAAATATTTATTATAAATTATTTATTACATTTAAATAAATAAATAGATTCGTTTTTAGTCACTCCAGCTGTCTTAGTGAGGTGCGATCTAACTGTTCTTAAATACACTTCTTCTACTACTGGTCCAAATACCTGCTCTGCCATCTCTACCATTTTAGGATAGTTTTTTACATTTAATCCAAAGTATTTACCAGACTTTAACATATATTTCACATTTTCTAATGTCCCCTTCCAATATACATTATAAAAATGCTCTTCTCCTTTAGCATATGCTTGACGATCATCTAAGACGTACAACTCTTGACAGTAATAGGGCGGTGAACTGAATGCAAAATCTACACTATTCTCCTCTAACTTCACATGCTCTGATCCACTATTAATTAATGTAACATTCTGTAATCCCAACTCATCTTTCATTACTTCTAATTCGTCAGTAGTCCAAGGATCTACTCCAATATATTTCCTACCACAGCTAGCTGCCCCCAACATCCTACCACCCCATCCAGCGGAATAATCAAATACTACCTCTCCTTCATTGCTATATTTCATATACAAATATTTAGCAATCCCAGGCTTAAAAATAGACACGCTAGGTACCATTCTAGCAGATCTCATTCCCTGAATTAACATCCTAAATGAAATATTAAATGTCTCTGTGTTATTAGGATCTTTCCAATCTAATCCTAATCTATTTTGAATTAGTTTGCGCAATTTGTCATCATTGTAAAATATTTGCTTCATAGTAGGTTGCTTGTACTCAGTAGCATCATAAAATTTATGACAATAATATTTACAAATATCTGTTGCTAATGAATCATTATTAAATAATGCATTGACAGATAAATCAGGCTTATATTCTACTAACTCTTTCCAGCTTTTCTTTACTTCTGATAAGTTGTTTGGATATTGCCAATCTAAAGCCCTAAAATGTTGAAACAAAGGCTCAATCAACTCAAACCTTTCTTCTCTACTTAATGTCTTTACATAACTAGCAGTTAATAACTTACCATTAATTTCTACAATACGATCATAATCACTTCTTTTATTGTTAGTAATATTAGTAATAGGATTATATTTATTTTCACTTACTATCTTAGATACTGTTCTAGGATGTACTTGATGCTGCTTAGCTACATCTACCATTTTCTCTCCAGCATCTACTTTATCAATTATTTTACTTTTAACAGATTCGGAAACTTTATATTCTTTTCTCTCAAATCTTCGACCATCTTGCTGTTGCTGTAACTCCAACATTCTCTCATATTTACGATCTAAACGAGTATTAATACTAGAATCTTTGTATAGCCAAGTAGCTAGTTTTAATACTCTTTCATTACCATTGCTTTCTAATTCATATGTATTATTGCCAGTCTTAGAAATGCAATTTAAATTAATAATTAAATCTAATTCTTTTAAGATAATACGCTGAATTACTTCTCCGCATTCTTTGGTAGTCACTAAAGACCATTTCCATTCATTATTAGATCTGTGAGCTAAACTACCATCTCCATCAAACATACCACGAATAAAGGCAACGTTTAATTTAGGATCTAGCCATTGTGGATAAGTAATAATAAAACTTTTGGCTCTAGGCACACCTAGATTTGTCATTTTTTCACATAAGTGTTTACTATATAATCGAATACAACAAGTAGGATATTTCTTATCACCTAATTCAGACAAATATCTTTTAACTTTATTGCTTGGCAGATCAACAAAATTTGATAATTTAACTAAATGATTATAATCTTCATCTTTTAATGTTACGCTAAAAGTATTAGTAATATCACAATTATAAGCATCTGCATAAAAGAAACCTAGCCAATATGCCTTATCTGCAGAATCAATTACATCAAATATATTCTGATTAAAATTAGTAAATCTATGAGAAGAAGATTTATCTCTTAACAAACCTTTTTCATTTGCCCATTTTTGAACCCTTCTTTTATCAATAGAGTATTTTTTTCCCAATAATTTGGCAGATACTCCTTGCTCATATAAATCAATAATTTGCGGAATCTTATCATTGGAAAACTCTTCTTTCAAAAGATCCCACTGATTAATATCAATTTGATTTTTTACCTCTGACTCTGGAATATTTAATAAATTACTAATGCGCTTAGTTGCAAAACCATTCTCAATCATTTCTTTAATTTTTAAATTTATCATGGCACCTCTTCAAGTAATATATCAAGCGCAGTTGAAGTTGTCAAGGTTCATCAAAAAATTTATTTTTGTAAAATACAGGATTGTTTGGGTTCAATTATAATACTGTTTAGGCTCAATCTGTGACAAGTTTGTCACAGCAGCTGTGACAAATAAAAAAGGGTCTGTGATTGCTCACAGACCCTTTTTATAAGCTTTTTAGGCTAATTTAGTATCAAGAGCCGATTACTACTGATTTGCGACCAGCAGCGACACCACGAGGATTGACGATGCCGATACCGATAATTTCGCTAAC
>Ga0075473_10001285_pt1 | contig 10428 bp, 11 predicted proteins | sample DEB19_08_DNA_FD_76340 | JGI IMG/M metagenome (GOLD analysis project Ga0075473, IMG submission 76340) | Aqueous microbial communities from the Delaware River and Bay under freshwater to marine salinity gradient to study organic matter... | ecosystem: Environmental > Aquatic > Marine > Coastal ... | reverse complement strand
ACACAGATAAAAATATAGTTATTACACCACATAGTGGTAACACTACTAATGATCCCAGAATTGCTTTTTCTGGAGCCAATTCTGCTGTGTCGGCACAAACTGTTACACTGTTTGCTTATCCAACTGAATCGGGAACTATATCCATAGAAGGCGCTCCTGGGCAACTATTTTCTATCACCAACAATTTAAAAGGCACCATATTTGCAGTAAGTGATATTTCAGGCATACCTTCTATAGAAGTTTTAGAATCTGGAATTGTAGAATTAGCGCAGTACAGTGGAAATGTATTGATAGGCACAGGCATTTCAAAGAATGAAGCTCTTCATGTCAATGGTGTAATTTCAGCAAACGCAAGAAATCCTGTTAGATTTTATGATACAGATGCAACACACTTTGTTGCATTACGATCAAATACTACAGTGGCAAGTAATATAACATGGTCATTACCGAGTAGAGACGGTTTAACAAATCAAGTTTTAATTACAGATGGTGCGGCTAATCTGTCTTGGGCAAACGCAACTTCTATAAGAAGTTCAATAGCAATGTCTTTAATTTTTGGAAGATAAGGAATAAAAAATGGCACAACCTAATATGATCAATGTCTCAAGAATTCTTGGGAATACCGCATATCAAAATGTAAACACAGTAGCAGCAAATATAGTAGCAAATCCAGCATCGAGTGGAAGTGTTTATAAAATAAATACGTTGATTGTTGCTAATATTGATGGAACAAACTCAGCAGATATTACCGCAGCTATTTTTAGCGGAGGCATAGAGAATAAAATTGCACACACTGTTACAGTTCCAGCCGACGCAACATTAGTGATTATATCAAAAGACACTTCTGTTTATTTGCAAGAAGGAGATTATATGAGATTATCTGCTTCAGCTAATAGTGACTTGTGGGCAACTTGTTCTTATGAGGATATTAGTTAAAATGCCATTTTTTAATAATTTAAGAAGTGGTTACATAGGAGGACCCCCTGAAGATTATTTCAACACTGGAATAAAATCCATACATGATTATTCCAGTCCTAATATTATACGAGATACGTTACAAGTATATGTAGACGCCGCAAATAAAAATAGTTATCCCGGCTCAGGAACTACTTGGACTGATCTAAGTGGAAATGGTAGAAATGGAACACTGACTAACGGTCCTACTTTCAGCACATCGGAAGTTGATGGCTATATTCAGTTGGACGGAGTTAATGATTACATATCATTCGGACAAAACTTTAACTTTACGACACAATCTTTTACGATAGGAATGTGGCTTAAATTTTTGAGCTGGAATGCTGGATCTGGAATAAACTGTGCACTTTTTTGGAAAGGTAATTTTCAGGTTAATGGATATTATTATGAATTTCCTTTAGCTGCAAACAATGGTGGTTTTTTTACGGGGCAGTCCGGCGCCAGTCAAAATACCAATGGTCCAGGCTCGGGTCCACAAACACTTGTTGATAATTGGTTAAACTTAATAATTACAAGAAGTGGAGCAACTGTTAGCATTTATGTTAACGGGGCTGTTGTGACTGGTTCAGCAGCGTCCCATGTTAATCCAGCAGATGCCGCTTCCAATAATTTTATCATTGGTGCTTATAATGCGGCCTCGCAAAATTTTACAAACATGAGAATTGCAATGTTCTACATTTGGCAAAAAGCATTAACGGCATCAGAAGTGCTTTATACATTCAACACTTCAAGAAAAAGATTTGGCTTATGAGTAACGGAGGAATAATAGGTCCATATAATCCAACCGCAATAGAAATAGCGTCTGGAATATGGAATTTAAATGACGTTAGACAACAGCGTTCAGTTTTAGGTTGGCCAAGACCGCCAGGAACTCTAACTTTTAGAACTAGCACTACTGGATTTGGAACTAATACAGCAATAACATTAACACATCCGGCTGGTGTTGTTGCTGGAGATTTATGTGTGTTAATTCATTGCACATTTGATGATGATGAAGATACACTAGTTGACGCCCCCTCAGGTTTTACAATCCTTCAATCTAGAAGATTTGAATACCTTTCGCCAAATTGGATGTCTCAAGTCAATTCATATAGAATTTTACCTAATACAAATGCCGTAACATTACCTAGCACTGGAGTTCAATCAACGACAGATGCTAATGAAACTGTGGATAATCAAGCATATGTAGCTTTGTATTTTTATCTCGATAGAAACATAGAAAAAGTTTCAATAAGATCTTTATTCTCGTTTGCCTCCACTGCTGATCCATCATCACGAACTACAGACACAAATCTGTATACTAATACGCCAATATTAGTATTGGGATCGGTTTTTGTTACTTCAGGAGTGCCTGCTTTCAATGCAAGCACAACCACTTTTGATGGAACTGTAACTAATACGAGTGCAACAAACGTTGAGATGATTGTTGGATACCGAGTGTATAATACTGTTGCAACGACGACGTTTGTAATCGATTGCGACGATATTTCAAATCAAATTGTAACATCAATAGCTTTAGCGGTGCAATAAATGCTATACTCAAAAAACGGAAATTATCCAGAGGTTCTTCCATTTAGAATTAGATTGTCTGATGGAAGAACCAGAACAGATCCATCAACTTTTACGGAGTCTGAGCTATCAGAGGCCGGATACGTTTCAGTGCAAGATGAACCTATTCCTTCTTCTACACAAGTAGTTGAATGGGATTCTGAAAATATACAATGGATTGTTCGTGATAAAACGCCACAAGAAATTGAAAATGAATTAAACTCTGCAAAAAAGTCTAGAATGAACTATATCACAAGTAGTAGAGATTCCGAACTTCGTAAATTATCTTGTATGTGGAATAATGATCAATGGGATGCGCGAGAAACAGACTCTACAAGAATTGCTAATGTATTAACAATGATAGAACAAGCTGCAAATCTAGGTATTCCTACTCCGTCGACTGTTGATTGGAGAACATATGATGATCAAAATAGAACCCTGTCTATACCAGAATTGACACAATTAGGTGCTTCTATGTTTCAAGCGCAACAAATTGTTTGGGTAAAACAGGCTACATTAAAAGACCAAGTACAAGCAGCAACGACCGTTGAAGAAGTTAATTCTATTAATTGGTAAATATAAATACTTCATAAATTAGGAAACATTTCATGGCATCTCCATCAACAAGAGAACAATTCAAAGATTATTGTCTTCGTCGATTAGGTTATCCTGTTATCGAAATAAACGTTGCTGACGAACAAGTTGAAGATCGAATAGATGATGCTCTACAATATTTTCAAGACTATCATTTTGATGGTGTTGAAAAAGTGTTTATGAAACATCAAATAACACAAACTGATATTGATCGTCGTTGGATTTATGTTCCTGATGTAATTATAGGAATAACATCTATTTTTCCTTTTGATAACTCAAACGCCTCTATAAATATGTTTGATTTGAGATATCAATTAAGATTGCATGATTTATATGATTTTACTTCAGTGTCGTATGTTCCATATACAATCACAATGCAACATATAAGAACATTGAATCTTCTATTCAGTGGCACTCCTGCAATTCGTTTTAATCGTCATATTAATAAACTTTATCTGGATATAGATTGGCCAAGAGACATTCAACTAGGCGAATATCTCGTCGTTGAATGTTATAGAAAGTTGGATCCAGACACATTTACTGGCACCGGGTCTGTCAGTATTGCAACAAATTCTAAAGATATTGTAGGATCAGGAACTTATTTTTATAGAGAATTTATTCCTGGTGATGAAATTATTATTAGTGGTGAAAGCAGAAGAGTTATCAATATTTCTTCTGAAACAACAATGAATGTCGATTCAGTTTTCACTTCCACAGCAAGTGGCGAATCGATTACTAAAGCCGGTGTTACAGATGTTTGGAATGATCGTTTTCTTAAAAGATATGCAACAGCAATGATTAAAAAGCAGTGGGGCGAAAATTTGAAAAAATTTGGAAGCGTTCCAATGCCTGGAGGCGTTACGCTCAACGGTCAAGTTATTTGGGATGAAGCTACTGCTGAAATTCAAAAAATTGAAGAAGAGATGCAAATATACAACGTGCTTCCAAATGAATTGATGATAGGATAATGTTAAATCAATTTTTTAATAATTTTCCTGGAGATAGAGTCACCAATGAACAGCTATTGGTGGAAGATCTCATTATTGAATCTATAAAACAATATGGAATGGACGTTTATTATATTCCAAGAGAATCTAGAGATGAAATAGATCAACTTTTTGGTGAAGAATCCCTAAAGTATTTTAGAGGTGCATTTCAATTAGAAATGTACCTAGAAGATGTTTTAGGAATGGAAGGAAATCAAGATATCATATCTAAATTCGGTTTAGAAATTCAAGATGAGATGACATTGATCGTTTCAAGAAGAAGATTTTTACAATCCATACCAAAAGGTTTGATGAGACGCCCAAGAGAAGGAGATATAATCTATATTCCTTTGGTGCAAAACTTTTTTGAAATAAGTTTTGTTGAACACGAAAACGATCAAGCAATGATGTATACCTTAGGCAAAGGTAGAGGTGGAAATGTTTATCTGTATGCATTAAAACTTATTCAATTTAGATTTAGTGAAGAGCCCATATCAACAGGAGTTGAAGAAATCGATAGTCAAGCAAGAGATGAATATAAGAAAACTATACTTTCGTTTAGTTCGGGTTCAGGTTCTTTTATTCAAGACGAAATTGTGTATCAAGGTTCTTCTTATTCATTAGCAAACTCTAAAGCCATAGCTCATACATGGGATACGGTAAATGATAAATTAACGGTAACTCAAACCGTTGGAACCTTTACGACGCAAAAAGGTGTTGTTAAAGGTGTTAAATCTGGTGCGTCATGGACACTCTCATCAGAAGATTCGGTGACACCATTTGATACTATCTTTGAAGATATCGCTGATAATAATAGAATACAAGAAGAAGCAAATAATATTTTAAACTTTAGTGAAACAAATCCTTTTGGTAACGTGTAATGTTTAGTCCATATTACAATCGTATTATCAGAAAAATGGTGGTGGCTTTCGGAACGTTATTTAATAATATAACGATGATACGTTATAGTAATGATTTAGATACCGAATATGAAAGAATAAAAGTTCCTATCATATATTCTCCCAAAGAAAAATTTGTTACTAGATTATTTTCTGATCCAGAGTTGACTCGTTCTGTCAATACAGTTTTGCCTAGAATGAGTTTTGAAATTGTCAGTTACACTTATGATTCAACAAGAAAACCTATAACAACATTAAAAAGTTTTTCTACATCAACCACACCTCTTTTTGGAAAATCTCAAAATATAGGTGTGCCTTACGATATAGAATTTACTTTGAGTATTTTCGTTAGGAACATTGAAGACGGAACACAAATCGTAGAGCAAATACTTCCATATTTTACTCCAGATTATACATTAACTATAAATTTTATAGATGGCATTGCAGAGACAACCAAAGATGTTCCTTTTATATTAAATAGTATTGATAATGTAATTGAATATGAGGGAGATTTCACAACAACTAGAATTATAACTTGGAATTTGAATTTCACAGCTAAAACATATTTTTTTGGACCTGTCGCAGAATCTAGAATCATTATGGGACAATATTATACATCTAATAATAATCCTGTTCTGGATTCAAATGGAAAACAAGTTGGAGGACCCAGAACTAATATCTACAACGAAATAGTAGATAGATCATTTCAAGAATTGGTCCTTTCATCTGGAAATGGAAATTTTAAAGAAAATGAAATTGTGAGAGTGACGAATAAAAATATTTTTGGTAAAGTTTATAGTTGGTCATCTATTACAAATAAATTATTAACGAAAGAATGGAATGGATTTGTCTCTGTTGGAGATGAATTAGTAGGCGATGAAAGTAATGCTACTTGGACGATCAATTCATTAAATGGCACTTATGTAAAAATGGCGAATATTTCAGTTGTACAAGATCCGATAACTTCAGGTCCCAATGATGATTTTGGATTTACCACAACAATTACCGAATATCCTGATGCGTAAATATTATGAAAAAAGTAAACGAAAAATTGTCAGAACTATTCGATATAGATCCCGTTGATACTTCTGTAGAAAAACAAGAAATTATTCCTGCTACTATCGGTGAAGAGGACGATTTTTCTTTTGCAAGAAAAAATCTTCGCGAATTAATTGTAAAAGGTTCTACAGCAATTGATGAAATTCTTTTTGTTGCAAAAGAGTCAGAACATCCTAGAGCGTTCGAAGTGGCTTCTAATTTTTTAAAAAATCTTTCGGAATTAAATAAGGATCTTCTTCAACTTTCTAAAACAAAAAAAGAAATTGAAGGAAGAGATGCTAGATTAAAAGGTGGAGATATTAACGTTGAAAAGGCTGTCTTTGTTGGTTCAACAAACGAACTTTCCAAATTATTAAAAAAACAGAAAGAGGAAGAAAATGGATGAATTAATTGAAGAACTTAAAACTGCTTTAGCAACGTCTTTTGCCTTTTATTTAAAGGCTCAATATTTTCATTGGAATGTTACAGGAAAAGATTTTGTGCAGTTACACGATTTCTTTGGTAAGCTGTATGAAGAAGTCTTAGATTCTATAGACACAATGGCAGAACACATTAGAGCATTAGATGCTTATGCGCCTGGCGGATTGACTAGAATGAAAGATTTATCATTAATCAGTGACACTGATATTATACCTAAAGATGAAGAAATGATCAACATCTTATTGAACAATAATCAAAAATTGATCAGTCAATTGACTAAGGTGTTCGAATTAGCCGATTCTGAAAATGAACAAGGATTAGCTGATTTTATTTCTCAAAGACTCGCTTCACATAAGAAGCATGCATGGATGTTAAGAAGCATACTTAACAAATGAGTTTAGATGGTTATAATGGTAATCCGAATCTGAAACGCTCAGGCGTTTCAATTCAATTTACCGAAGAACAAGTAAAAGAATTTGCGCTTTGTGCATTAGACCCAGTTTATTTTATTCAGAATTATGTAAAAATTGTAAATGTAGACGAAGGTCTTATTCCTTTTGCGATGCGACCATATCAACAAAATATGGTCAAGACATTTCATGAAAATCGCTTCACCATTGCAAAAATGCCTCGCCAGGTCGGTAAGACTTCCACAACAGTGGGTTATATGTTATGGTGTGTTCTGTTCAATGATAATTATAACATTGCCATTCTTGCGAACAAAGGAGCACTTGCTCGCGAAATTCTATCACGCATTCAATTAGCGTATGAATATCTTCCTAATTGGTTGCAGCAAGGAATTATAATTTGGAATCGAGGTAACATTGAATTAGAGAATGGTTCAAAAATTCTTGCAGGTTCAACATCTTCAAGTGCTGTTCGTGGTAGCTCATACAATCTAATCTTCCTTGATGAGTTCGCATTCGTTCCTACGAATATGGCTTACTCGTTCTTCATGTCAACATATCCTACCATTTCTTCTGGTAGTACAACAAAGGTGATTATTGTTTCTACGCCCAATGGCTTGAATCTTTTCTACAAAATGTGGATGGATGCAATCGAAAAAAGATCTCTTTACAAACCTCTTGAAATACATTGGTCAGACGTACCAGGAAGAGATGAAAAATGGCGCGAAGAAACTATTCGAAATACAAGCGAAGAACAGTTTGCCCAAGAGTTTCAATGCGAATTTTTGGGTAGCGCAGCAACTCTAATTAGTGGTCCAAAACTCAGACAGCTTTCATTTATAAATCCAATTTATCATGATGATAATTTGGACATTTATGAGTATCCCAATAAAGGCAAAAAAGACGATGCTGGAAACTGGACAGAAATGCCTCACATTTATTGTCTGACGGTAGACACATCCCGAGGTCTTGGTGGAGACTATTCAGCATTTAGTGTAATAGACGTATCACAAATACCTTATCGGCAGGTTGCCAAATATAGAAGTAATGATATAGCTCCCATTCTTTTTCCAAACATAATTTACGACGTTGGAACAAAATATAATGATGCTTACGTTTTAGTAGAAATTAACGATATTGGTCAACAGGTTGTCGATCTTTTGCACAAAGATCTTGAATACGACAATATTTTTAAAATTGAAAGCAGTCAGAAAAAAGGTCAGAATATTTCCGCTGGGCACAAAAAGAGTATACAGTTTGGTTTAAGAACGACAACCAAAACGAAAAGAATCGGATGTGCTAATTTAAAAACACTGGTCGAATCGGATAAACTAATTGTCAATGATTTCGACACAGTTAATGAACTTAGCACTTTTGTTCGCAAAAAGGACAGCTATGAAGCAGAAGAGGGAAATAATGATGATTTAGCCATGACTTTGGTGCTTTTTGGTTGGATGATTTCTCAGGGTTATTTTAAAGACTCTACTAATACTGACTTGAGAAAATCGTTTATGCAAGAACAACTAGAAATGATAGAGCAAGATTTAACACCTTTTGGATTTATAGAAGATGGAATGAGAAAGCATGTGTCTGTTGAAGACGGAGATCTATGGACTGAGATAAAAACTAGATTTCAACCGTCTAATTTATAAAAATTATAAATAAAAAGTAATTGTAAAAACATATTTTTGCTATAGAATTTTTTAAGAGGAGACATATATGGCTTTTTCACTATCTCCTGGCGTTACCATTTCTGAAGTTGATTTATCTACTATTGTTCCATCGGTTCCTGCAAGTATTGGAGCTTTTGCTGGAAATTTTAGATGGGGTCCTTTGGATGAAATAGTTAATATTTCAGACGAAACTCAATTAGTTGATCGTTTTGGTAGCCCAGACGCTAATACATTTATTTCGTTTTTTTCAGCAGCTAATTTTTTAGCATATTCAAATCTTTTGAAGGTAGTTCGAGTTGGTAACTATACCACACATAGAAATGCTGGAAGTAATAGTGCCGCAACTCCTATTTTAATAAGAAACGATAATGATTTTATTGCAAATTGGGCAAATGGTGTCAGTGCTAACGCAAACACCAATGGTCCTTTTATTGCAAGATACCCAGGATCTATAGGAAATTCACTAAGATATTCGATGTGTGATGCCAATTCTACGGCATTTGGTACTTGGGCTTATAGAAATTATTTTTCAACATTTCCGCTTACATCAAGTTGGGTATCAACCCGAGGCGGCGCGAATGATGAAGTGCATTTAATAGTTCTAGATGAGGATGGCTTAATCACTGGTATTCCAGGCTCTATTTTAGAAAAGTTTGAATATATGTCAAGGGCTCTTGATGCCAAAAAAGATGATGGAAGTTCTAACTATTATGCCACTATAATTAATAATAAATCTAGATATCTAAGATGGGTTTCTGAACCAAGACGAGATCAATTGTCAGGTTCTAGTACGGCAAATGTCTACAGTAATACTTCGACAGTCACATATGCAATTTCTAATTCTGCATTCACCATAAGCCTGGTTAATGGAACAGACGGAACCATAACTGATGCAAATGCATGTACAAGTTTTGGTTTATTTTCAAATGCTGATGATGTTGATATTGGTTTGATTATTACAGGTAATAATACCAGTACGGTTGTTAATCAAGTTATCAGTATTGCAGAAGCTAGAAAAGATTGTGTAGTGTTTATTTCTCCAAAATCAACAGATGTGATTGACAAATACGGTTCAGAAGTAACAAATATTTTGAACACTCGTAATGGGTTTACAACATCATCTTATGCAATTATGGATAGTGGATGGAAATATCAATATGACAAATATAATGATGTTTATAGATGGATTCCATTAAATGCTGATATAGCTGGAATTTGTGCAAAAACTGATAAAGATAAGGATCCATGGTATTCACCTGGTGGCTTGAATAGAGGATTTATTAAAAATATTGTTAAATTGGCTTATAATCCATCTAAAGCTGACAGAGATCTTTTATATGTGGATCAAGTCAATCCTGTAGTTACATTTCCTGGTCAAGGAACGGTTCTTTTTGGAGACAAAACGCTTCAAGTAAGACCTAGTGCCTTTGATCGAATAAATGTTCGTAGATTGTTTATTGTTCTTGAAAAATCGGTTAGTAGAGCAGCAAAATATTCTTTATTTGAATTTAATGATAATTTTACAAGGGCTCAATTTGTCAATCTAGTTGAACCGTATCTTAGAGATGTTCAAGGAAGAAGAGGTATTACAGACTTTAGAGTTGTTTGTGATGAAACAAACAACACACCAGAAGTTATCGATAGAAATGAATTTGTAGGTGACATTTATATTAAACCAGCAAGAAGTATCAACTATATCCAATTAAATTTTGTTGCTACTCGTACTGGAATTGACTTCCAAGAAATTGTTGGCAGATTCTAATTAAATCGATAATAAGGAGAATAACAAATGGCTTTTAATATAAATGAATTTCGCTCACAAATGGTGGGAGATGGTGCGCGACCCAATTTATTTGAGGTTTCGATG
>Ga0075473_10001284_pt1 | contig 10428 bp, 11 predicted proteins | sample DEB19_08_DNA_FD_76340 | JGI IMG/M metagenome (GOLD analysis project Ga0075473, IMG submission 76340) | Aqueous microbial communities from the Delaware River and Bay under freshwater to marine salinity gradient to study organic matter... | ecosystem: Environmental > Aquatic > Marine > Coastal ... | reverse complement strand
TTGAGCTCAAAGGCTTCGGTAATTTCAACAAAGCCCAGGTCAGCCAGGAATTTATCAATGTCAGGCTTTAGACTCTGTCCATCATAGTATTCTTGCAAGCCTACTTCAGTGAAAATAATCTGAACTGATTCCAGTGTTTTTCTGGCACCCTGAAATACCTGTAGCTCGCCACCCTGGACATCAATCCAGAGCATGTCTACAGGACCTACGTTCTTTTCCTGAGCCCAGTTATCCAGGGTACGCATCTCTGCAACAACCTGTTTCTGTACCCAATTCTTTCCATAGAAGCTGCCATTCATACCAGGCTTGAACTGAAAGCGACTAGCCGCTCCCTGGTTGTCGTCGCCACGTGTTGGATCAATTACAAAGAAGTCGATTATACCATCATGGTCACCCAGTGCCAGGGGCCAGACCGTTACACGATTCCGCATCTCTTCATTCAGAGTCAGTCTGGTTTTTTGGCAAAGTTCATAGCTGGTTGATGTAGGCTCAAAGGCATGAACCACGCATCCAGGAATTGTATGCAAGAACTCCAGGCTCTGTTTCAGATGCCAGCTTCCAATGTCCAGGATGGTTTGTGGTCTGATTCGTTCCAGGTGATCTACAACCTGGAGCATCTTCTGACAGGCTACACTTTCACGACCACTGGCTATGTACTGTCTGAAATTTGTGGCTAGATTGCTGTTACTATAGGTTGGTGGTACTGGCTCAGGCCAGGTTGGCATGCTAAAGGTAACTCCCATGACTATTCCTTGTTTTCCTTGTTCTTGAATTCAATTTCAACCTTGTCATTGATTTTGCCAGGTAGACGTACACAGACAATGGTTGTATCTTCGATGAATTCGGGGTTGCTGATTGACCAAGGAGGGACAACAAAGATATCACCTTCGCGAAGAATTTGATCCTGAAATTTCATCAGACCCTTGGTTATGAGATTTACTTCGGTCGATTCTAGATGTACATGAGGTGCCCAATACTCACCCTTGGGATGAGTTCTATAGCACACTTCACAGGCACCAGTTTTGAAAGCCGCGGGAGAAAAGGCTCCAATGAACCATCCCGCTTTCATGTTATCGATATGAGCAGTGTACATCATAGGCCGTATGCCTCCCAGTTTATTTGTCCAAATCCCTGATCTGTAATTACATTGATGCTCTGAGCACGATCTGGATCAGTGTCCCTTAGTTTATCATTTATGACAATCCTGGGTCCAGTTGTTACCCCCATGACCAGCTGATCATAGGCAACGCCAAGCATGGCAAGCTGCTGTTCGGTACGCTGTCTGGTACTTTCTTTGCGAGCCGTAGTAAGTATGATGCGATGGCCCTGGCTGTCCCAGGCATTTAGTTTTTCACGCACGCCTACACAGAGCTCAGCATCCTTTTCATAGACATCGCTTATGGTATGGACATGTTTGAGTATGGTGCCGTCAATGTCTAAAAAGATTGTTCGGGGTTTGTCGTTGTTGAATTCGTTATGCTTGCCTACGTAACGAGCCACATCCTCAGGCGTGCCCAGGGGTATGTACTGATGGTTGGGAATGTGATAGGCAAAGACTCTGGCATTGGTAGTACTAATCAGGTCATTATAGGTTTCGCTTACATAGCATTCGGGCGAACCATGACTCTTGAATCTGGCTATCAGGGACTGTGCGCTTCGTACATATTCTCTGCCATGTTTCCAGTAATGAAAACCTATGAGAGCATGATCACTGATGGCCTGTTTTTCTTTGACCTGTGTGACTCGACCACCAAAACCCACTCCTGCAAAACTGTTCTTGGGATCGGTGCTTTTATAGCAGACAATGGCACCAGCCAGAATGTTCTTGGTTCCAAGCCAGGTTAGAAAATGATCTGGGTCCCAGGTGATGATCTGATCGCAGTTATAGACTACAAGTTCATCGTCGTTGTTGATGTAATCCTGTACTGCCAGCACAGTTTCAGCTGCGCCTGACGTGACTCGATCTATCCTATGGATAACGGATTCGGGTCTGAGGGCCTGTGTGATTCTGCGAATTTCTTCGTTGTGTTCTGGACCAAAGTCTCGGGTAATGAAAATGAATCTAGCAGGCTTGATGTTGAAACTACAGATGCTGTGTTCAAGCAGTGTAGTGTTATTGACTTTGATCAGGGGCTTGGGTGTATCAATGCCGACTTTGGCAAATCTACTACCCAGGCCTGCCATGGGTATGACGACGTTCATCATTGGTAACTTACCTTGTTCCATTCCTTGAGTAAGGTAAACTTGCTGGGACGACCAATATCATGATAATGGAGTTTTGTTTCTGGATTTAGGTGTAGACGATCCACCATGTGTATGACACTGCTGTCTATGCAATGTATTTCCTTGGCCTCAAGAATTGTCTTGGTCCAGTCAAATAGTGTGTAGCCTGGAATCTTTTCAATTCTGATCTGAGGTAGGTCTGTAGTGATTGTTAGATCCTTCTTGCCAATGCTGGCAGTATCATGTATCAGACAGTATTCAGTTAGTCCTTTGGTCACGGTCTCATGCAGTGCCTTCATGTGATCATCTTCGGGCACGGGTGTGAACCAGTCATGGCTGACCTGGAAGTCAATGCCCAGACTGTCATAGAAACGTCGATCAAATTCAGTTGTGTTGCCCCATTGGCTAATCTTTAGCATGGGCACACTGAACTGCGTGCTCATGTTATTGATTTGCACAATCTCCTTGATTACGTTACCACCAACATCCTGGAGACTGACAACCTTGACCTTGGGCTGCATGGAATAGAGTCTTTGCACGCTCTCGAAATTTCCGTCCAGAGTAGGTAACCAAATCTCATCGGCCCAGTGATGGTTGATCCAATGGACCATGCCGTTGCAGATGATATGGTCACCCAGACCCAGATGATGATATACTATAAGTTGTGGAATCATTACCATAATCTAATTCACCTTATTTGCTGGGATCGTAATCGTTCTTGATCTGTCCCTTGTTGTATTTTCTGCTGGGCATGTCGTGGCTATAGATTGGTGTATTGTCCTCATACCAACCTTCGCCCACAAAATTATGACCAACATCGGCTCGGGTAGTACTGAACCATCCGCCCTCACGCATGCCATGAACTAGCACACTCTGCTGAACTGCGGGCCAGACCTCACGAGCCAGATAAACTTGGTCAATGGTATAGAATGTCGCCTGCCAGTATTGCTTTAGTTTTTCCTGAAAGTAAGGATGCACTACACCTCTCATGCCCCACATGCCAGCCAGCACAGGCCATTCATAATGGGCTTCGTGATCGCGAATAGTATGAAAGGTTCGTCCACTACTGACCCATTCATGTACTGCTCGGCTTTCACGTGCAGTCAGGCGGCTGTCGGTATCACGAACAATGAAGTGACCTTCGCGCTCAAACATGGGCAGGAAGCGCCAGAACGCTCCATGTACCAGTTTGTATCCTGGATCTAATTTCGTGATATCTATGACCTCGACATGAGGCTGATTGGCCAGGACTCGAGGATACTTGGGATCAACTGTATCATCATGATAGACTATGAGTTTCCAATCTGGAAAATGGCGCTTGGCCAGTTCAGCATTCTGCAGAGCTCCAACGCCAAAGCGTTCATCATTGCCCCAGAAGCTATAGCAAATGTATTTAGACATGTTATTCCTTGCTACAGTTGTGTTTGAAGAAGTCAACCAGATGTGCGGGGCAGGTATGCTCTATGGTAGCCAACCCTGTACGTGCCAGGGGTCCTGCATGTTGTTTCATCCAGCTATAGAAATGTCTGTCATCTCCAGGGCCTTCAATGAGCCTGTATAGATGTGCGGCATGGACACCTGAGAGACGACTGAACATCATGCAATTGTTATCAATCATTTCATAGGGAACGTTTCTGCTGGGAAGATCACCAACACTCTCGAACTTATCTATGCCCAGAAATTCTCCACGTCCCTGCTCGGTAAATCTGCCGCCAGTTTCGGGAGCATACATGCGACGAAAACAGGACACCCAATAGTGGCCTGCTCCGGCTTTGAGCATACTTTCGGCATGTTGCGGTAACCAGGTTACATCATCGTCGGCAAAGGTTACCCAGGGAGTATTAGCAGCCATGAGAGCTACGGCCCTGAGGCTTGATCCTGGTGCCCCCTTGTAACGTCCCAGACCCCAGGGTAAGACTATGCTGTAACGATTGGGACCGTTATAGGACAGGGGGTCTATGCCTGCATCGATGCGCTTTTCATCCCACATAAGCAAATGAAAAATGGAATCGGCAATCGTCTGCTTTTCCAGGCTTTCGATTTGCCGTTCCAGGGTATCACGCCCCATGGTGGGCGTGATTACGGTTATGTGGTGTTTTTCAGTATTTGGTCTATACATGTATTCCTCAGAACGGAATCTCCTCGGTTGGATCAGCTACTGGTGGTGGTGGGGCAGGAGCATCTTCTTCGGGTGGATTTTCCAGTTTAGTATAAAGTTCACGGAATGCAAGTTTAGTCTCTTCATCAAATCGATTGGTACAGAGCTCAATGGACTTGTTACGATCTTTGAACTTGCTGAAGGTTTTTACTACATCAACCAGACGTCGTGTGCTAATGATTTCTTCGATACCACCTTCGGCAAAGGTGCGTCGAATAATGTCAGCCCAGTTTACCAGCTGGTCAGCAAAGGACTCGTCAAGGCAATTGTATTTAGCCATGTAGTTTGTAATAATCTTGCGCTCAACGGTGACTGAAGGATACTGCTGTTCGACAGTAATGCTGAAACGCTCCAGGAAAGCCTCATCCATGATCTGAGCAGCAATAAACTTACCATCATCGGTACCACGACCCTTGGTATTGGCTGTGGCGACTACGGTAAAGCCCTGAGCTGGATGAACCACTTCACCAGTTTTCTTGTTCAGGTAAGGCTTGCCTTCTAGCACACTCTGCAAGCACATGAGCTTGTTGGAGCCGCGGTCTACTTCGTCCAGGAGCAGCACTGCGCCACGCTTCATGGCAGTCAGGACTGGACCTTCGCGGTACACCACGTTACCATCGATCAGAGTTGCACCGCCGATGAGATCATCTTCGTCGGTCTCGATGCTGATGTTCACTCTGAGCATTTCGCGGCCAGTCTTGGCACATACCTGCTCAACCATGCTGGTCTTACCGTTACCGCTAAGGCCTGTGATATAGATTGGGAAGAAATCCTTGGACTTGATAATGGTCACCAGGTCCCTGAAGAACCCATGACTCACGAAATTTGGATCTGTGGCTGGTATTAGATCGCCAAAATCATTATGCAGCCTCTTCTGCCGAAGAGCAGGAGCTTCATTGATTGGTGTAACACTGGCAACTGCGGCAACAATGGTGGGTCCTACCACCGTCGGAGCGACAGGTGCAGGAACAGAGGGATCAAAATTGCCAAGGTTCCAAATACCACGACCAGACTTAAGGCCTCGGTCTTCAATAAGAAATCGCGGATACGGGAGGCCCAGGTCCCGAGCAGTTGTCTCGATTTGCGCACGGCTAACCTCTGTACCGAATTGTTGAACCAATTTAGCTACGAAATCCTGTTTGGCGGTATCACTGAGTTTCATAAAATCTCCATAATCAAGTATATGTATATTAAAGCCGTGTCACAAAATTGTCAAGCAATTTCTTCAATAAAGTTTGCCATGAGCAAACGCTGTTTCCGCTTGTCCAGACTCTGGTCCCTGAACTCCTTGCGAAGAGTCTTGGCATCCGTGCCCTGGAGAGCAGCATCGTGGATATCCAAATTCTTGCTGGGAACAAAGAAGTGTTTCCGATATCCTTTGGTTGGTCTCTTGTAGAAGCCCTGGGCCTTGAGCTCTGCTTTGGCGGCAGGAAAGCCTTCATGGACCTGTACTAGATCAGCTCCCTTGAAATTTTCAGTCCCAGCGCTCTTTTGTGCAGAAGCCACGGACATCATGTGCTCTCGGAGATTCCACATGGCACCGCCGCCACTGATAAAATACCCAATGTTACGGGCACCAGTTTTCTTGGCCACCATTTCTAGCAAAGCATCGGTCATGCTCTGACCATCTTTGATACCAGCACCCTGTTTTCTGTGAACTTCGATACCAGAGCTGGGATCACGAACCGTTACTGTAACATGGTCCTTAGTCTGTGACATCCTTATAGCCATGTCACGTGGATCCTTTACTGACCTGACTATCACAGAACGATCCTTGGGATCAGGGTAGTCAGCCCAGCGTTGGAATGTATGATTTGAGTCCCCATCAGTCAGGTAGATAACATTGACGATATCTAGCTGATTGGCTTCACGGAATGCAGGAACCAGAGCCGACATACTAATCACGGCATGATTCAGCGGAGTGCTTTGCAGACGTTCGCTTTGTGGTATGTAGTATATCTTGTTGTTGTCTCCGCGATATTTAAGCTTTGCTTTGGTAGTGTCAAAGCCCGAACCAAAACAGACACTGAGGTAAAGCAGACGCTCAACCATGCGCTTGTATTCCGAACCTTTCATGGTGCTGCTCAGATACTGTCTGAGTCTGAATGCCGAGCCCTGCAAGGCTATTTCTCCGACATTGCGACTGAACCCTGGATGGGCATAGGCACGTGAACGAGCCTGGATTTCGCTCTCTGAACCATAGAACTCATTGATCTTTGGTAGATGGCAACTTAGATGTTCAGTGTTATCGCTGAAGCCATATACCTCAAACGGAATACCGACTTTTCTGCAGAACATGCTAAGGATTACAATCTGCTCTATGGTGCTGCTGTAGTGATTGGACATGCTGCCACTCTGGTCAAACAACACAACCATGCCATGGCTCTTGCCCTTGGGCACAACAGTCAGTCTCTGAAATAGGTCATCGGTCAACTTGTATTGATGTACCTTCTTGAGGTTCAGGGCACCAGTCTTGCTCTGGCTGGCCCGGGCCAGTTGGCGAGCATTACGCTTGATCTCAAATTCACGAGCCATGTGATCCACGAACCCTTTGTTGGTAGCATGGAAATGCGCCATGTATTCCTTGTAATTGCAGACGAGCTTATTTTCTTCAAGGATACGAAGACCAGGCTCGGCACTACGATCATGTCGTAACGAACGCACTACATGTGGGTCTGTGTGGTCAAATTCATAGGCAACCTGACTGTATGGGACAACAATATCTTTGAGCTGGATCTGCTTGGGCCAGTCATAATAGACCCAGGGAGCGGCTTTGCGATCTACCAGGCTTTCTTCCATGCTACGGAAATGCTTGTCTGTATGACTTTCTGGTGTTGGTGATGGTTTGAGCCAATCCAGTCTGGTCTGGCGTTTGTAGGATTCGTCTGTGATGTTATTGGTAATGCCATGACCACTTGTACCAGTACGGTCAGGTTGACCAGCCTGATCAGTAGTATCATCATCACCAGAGCCATTGGCATTGGACTCGCCCTGACCCTGGTTCTGTTCATCGGCTTCCATGCCCTGGCCTGACTGGCCTGGTTCGGTTTCCTGGCCCTGTTTACCCTGACCCGAAGAGTCCGAGTCGTTACGTTGTTCCTGAATCTGTTTCTGGAATTCTTCCTTGTCCAGGTCATAGATCTCCATGGCTAGGGCAACAACATCATCCCAGGTTTCGGCATCATTGATGCGTTGTACCAGTACCTTCTCGGAGTCACTGAACTGAATATTCAGGAAGCTGCCTACCTTGAAGTGAAGGTTGATACGATCAACTAGCAGTGCCTTGCGAAGATCACGACCCTGGGTGCCAAAGAAATCACGGTCAAAGAGTTCTTTGTAACCTTTGACGAAGCTTGGCCGTGTGCCAGGGAAACGAGTCTTGATTTTGCGCTCGATACGAGCATCTTCGACTACATTGAGGAATGAGCGAAGTTCTTGGTTTTTATAGACAGTGCCATGCCAGCCATCGGTTGGAGTCCAAAGGGCATGACCAATTTCATGAGCGCGAAGAAGATCATAGAGCTCAGGGCTCATGTTCTTCCAAATGGGGAGATAAAGTGTTCTGTTGGCTACGTCAAAAGCCGCAGTGGCTAGCTTTTGATGCTCGACCCGAATATTTTCGGTTGCCATAAGTCTGGCTAGGGCGGATTGCTGTTCCATGTATTCTCCGTTACAATACGCCGATTATGACAGATCTAGCTCAGAATGTCAAGCCTTTTTTTGAAATTATTTTCTTCAACGATATCAATGACTTAGATAGGCTGTATTCGACGTGTTAGATCGCCGAGCTCGTAGTCCAGGGTGGATATGCGGTCCAGGATCTCGCTGATCCTGGCTTCGGCGGGGGTCAGGTGAAACCTGGGGCTGGGCACGGGTTTATAGCTGCTCAGGCTGGGCTTGAGGAACGGTCTGAGCTTTGACTCCAGCTCGTCAAATCTATGCTCCAGGTCTGCCAGTGCAGTATTTACTGTTCCCAGACTGTATGCTCCAGCTGGCTGTAACTGGACAGAGCCTGTTTTGGTTTCGTATTTGACTGCGGTGAACAACTGCGTGTAGCTCATAAGTATGTTTTCCTTATCACCTGTTTTATCAGATCTGGAGGTAACACTACAATTCGGCCGAGGAATGTGGTCTCAAAAGTTTGCGGGTTCTGAGTTTTGACGAATTGTATAAGATTCTGTGTTCTCATTTCTTTGATTAGATTCTCAGCCAGATCTCGCATCAAAAGTTCTTTGATTTGATCAGTATCAGTTCTCATTACTTCTTCGGCACTGAGATTTACATTGACCTGCAGTACTTTTCCTTGAATGAGAAGTTCTGGTTCAGGCGTAATTGGGAAGTTAGTCATGATGTTGGTCTCGTTATGGCCAGAATTTTCTGCATCTGTGATTCAATAACAGGAACACGATTAGGCCATTTGATATAGTCCTTTTCGGGATTCTTGGTAAGGTTGATTAGCAAGGGTAGTATCAGCCCCTCGAGTTTTTTGAGCTTGTCGGTAGTCTCTTTCTCAATCAGGGTACGATGTGCTTCGGCATCAAAACTACCAGTGCCTGCCATGGCAAGAACATACTCCTCAAGTTTGTCTACCTTGGTATACAGACTCTGGATTACTTCGCGCAATCTAGCGAGCTCATCGTTGACTGGTTGTACAATCTCTTCGGAGTTGACAACAGGTTTTTCTACAACCTGTTCTTCACTGTCAACAGCAGTGAAGCCGAAGTCAAAGTTGTCATATTCAGCTAGTATGCTTTTGTCCATCTTCGTGGGCCTTTTTCAGAGTTTCTATGGCGTGTTTACGAATCAGTTGCTTTTTCTTCTTGGCATAGCGATCCAGGGCCATTTTGATTTTGAGTTTGCTGGCGCCAACCGTGAAGTCACGTCCTGACATGTGCTCATATTCGTGCTGAAATATTCGGGCAGACAGTCCTGAGAAATCAACCTCACGAAGTTCTCCTTTGGTGTTCTGATAACGAACACGAATTGCTGGAGGGCGCTTGATATACATGAACAGGCCAGGATAGCTCAGACATCCTTCCTTGAAGGTATCTGCTTCTCCAAAGGTTTCTACAATCTCAGGGTTGAACACGGCTAAGTAATTGTCATCTGTTCCCATGACAAACATTCTATAGGGTAAACCAACCTGGTTGGCACTGAGGCCAATACCACCAAGCTCAACCATTTTATTAGCCATGACCTTGGCTAATTTTTCAACATCGTCGCTGGTATGTTGGCTGAAGTCAAAGGGTAACAACTGTGTTCGCATGATTGGACTTTCTGGGTCCACAATCTGTAATTGGTCTTGACGTACTAGTATCATGATAGTTTTATCTGGCTATAGTTTTGATATTTTTCAAATCGGATCACGCTACGGAACTTGTCAAATAGCTGATCCCCCTTGTGACTAATAACAAACACATTGGTTTCTTCTCCCAGTGTGTTTAGTAAATTCATGACATAATCTGTGCCATTGTTGTCCAGACTACTGTCAAATACTTCATCTAGTATAAGTAAATTAGTTGCTGCGCTGTTCTTCATCTTGGCAATGGTACGCCAGGTAAACAACAGAGCCAGGTCAATTCTTTGTTTCTCTCCTTCACTGAAACTGGCATAACTAAAATCATCTCGATGACGACTACGAATAACTTCTCTGAAGGTTTCGTCAAGTTCAAAGCTCACAAAGAAGTCCATGCTTGCCAGGTACTTATTTACCAGTTTATTGATGACTGGCAAATACTGTCTGATAATCTTGGTCTTGATACCAGTGTCTTTGAGTAACGCAGCCGCGGCTTCGTGGTAATAGCGATCTTCATTTACCTGGGTCTTTGTCTCATTGAGAGAGACAACTTCTTTGGCGATTTCCTTGAGCTTGGCCTTTTCCTGTGCCAGCAATTTTAGACTGTCCTCATCATTGGCTGTGTCTTGCTGAATCTTGTTCAGAAAATTCTGACTGGCAATGATCTCGCTATTGGTAAGTACAATCTCAGACTGTATGTCTGCCATGCGTGATTTGATTTCGCTGATCTGTTCTAATCTTTGATCTATGG
>Ga0075473_10001282_pt1 | contig 10437 bp, 20 predicted proteins | sample DEB19_08_DNA_FD_76340 | JGI IMG/M metagenome (GOLD analysis project Ga0075473, IMG submission 76340) | Aqueous microbial communities from the Delaware River and Bay under freshwater to marine salinity gradient to study organic matter... | ecosystem: Environmental > Aquatic > Marine > Coastal ... | reverse complement strand
TGGTCAAAGCGGCGTGTCGCTTCATTATGATAGCCTGTGGATAACTTCTGTGGATAACTGTTGCCCTATGTAATGTGTATATGCTGGAGGAATAGACTCCACTAATTCACTCCAGATCATCCAGTCAATACCCATAGCCTCGTTAGCCTCAGTCATAGTCTTAGCTGTGTGACCTCCGTTAGGTATCTCATCTCTCATAGAGCCATAGATGCCTACAGGCTTACCCTGTGCATTATGATTACAACCTGTGCCTTTGATATCCATATTGGACTCAAACAGTCTATGCCTGCGTACCTTTAAGCCGAAAGCAGAGCCGCATATCTGCACTGGATCTATAAGTGGAGACTGAGGCACATTCTCTATGATGTAAGGCTTCCCAGAGGCTATTAGAGCCTCGCGTACCTCTGGGATCATGTCTATCTTGGTCGTAGTCTTGCCCTGAGCGTTACGCAGATGCTTAGTCGCTGAGTGTGTCTGACATGGAGGGCTAGCGGCAATTACATCAAACTGTGATAGAAACTCATTATTTAGATAGTCTCTAACATCGCCTCTAATATAAGTAAAAGGGTAACGCTTGCCATGCTTAACATCTATGCCAGTAACATCAAAGCCTGCTCTAGCATATCCAGCACTAGCCCCGCCTGCTCCACAGAATAAATCAAGTAATTTCATTATTGACCAATCTTTAAAACTTCTATGCCGAAAACAATCATGCTTACAACAAGAGTTAATGAGATTACTAAACTTTTAATAAACCACCATATTTTCAATCTTTGCCCCATCCTGTTCCCTTAAAGTGTATTGGATTAGCTGAGATGACCTTGACCATAGGCTCATTACAGTAAGTGCATGGTATTACTGGTCGGTCGTACCATCCATGGCTAATCTCTTGACTGAGATTGCACTCGTTACATCGGTAGTCGTAGGCTGGCATGTTAAGCATCTCCTAATCATGTAAGAACCACAGCCAGAGCATCTGTCTATGTCTGCCTCTGTAGGCTCATTGTCTAAATGTCCGTATTTAAGTACGAGTAGCGGCAATAGATCCTCTAGACGGATGATGGCGGCATATTCACGCGCATCCTCACCTTGTCCGTTGAGTCTAATAACTCCGAAGCCTAATTCCCCCGAAATGACTGTCCGAGCTTTTAATTGTTTTAAGTACGCTAGAGGTTGAAAGCCTGACCGCGCTTTGACTTCAACATCGAATGGCACATTAACAATATCTTTGCCGCTACCCCTTCCGACAGTTGCGCCTTTCCAGTGAGTTGATAGGTACTCAGCTACAACGCGCTCTGTGCGGAAACCTCTGTGTTTCCTTGCTTGACTAGCCATTAACCGCGTGACATTTACGGCACTGCCATGCGCCTACAATTGGCTGATTATCCTTAAACTTAATCTCTGCGATGATGTCATGAGCTTCTGTAGGCTCGTTACACATCTGGCAGTTGATAGTGTCAAACAGTGGCACATCTTCTAGGTTAGTCCATGCGCCTGTTGTCTCATCAAAATATTCTACAAAGCCCATTATGCCCACGCTTTCTGTGGTGCAAACTTTCCATCCGGTCCAAGGTTGTACCACTTAGTAGGGCAACGATGAGCAGACGAAACGGCTGAGTTGCAGAAATATCCACCCCATGCCTTGCCATTCTTCTCACCCTCGCGCCATTGCATGTGTCCATGCTCGCAAGTAGGTGCTTCTACTGCCTCTGGCGTAGCCATTACAGCTGTGATGTTCTCTAACGCCTTCTCAAGCGTAACTGGAGCATCTACGACCTTCATGTATTCATTGACAGGCGTAGTCCAGTAATCCTGATCGGCTGACTCTACATCTGCTTTACGGATTGAAGCTTCTAAATCTTGGACTGCAGGCTTAGGCGGCTTAGGCGTTACAACCTTAGCCATATCCTGTTTAGTAGGCTTTTTTTGTGTCTCTAGGACTAGCGATAAAGCTCGTCCGATTGCGCTTGACGATGTATCTTCAACATACCATTTACGCATGCCCGCGTTAAAAGTAGCAGCATCTCCGAAAGCATAATCAACGCCCGCAGGCAGTGTGTCGCTAGCATTACGATAAACCTGCGCCGATACGAGGACAATACCCTTTTCTGGATTAAATTGGATAACATCTGTGACGATCCTTCCCTCTGGATATGCTTTCTGGAAACGCAATACACGAGCTGCTACATCTTCATAATCATCTAGATTAAACATAGAGATCACTCTTTTCTGTTGATAATTGACCCATTAGAGCAATGTAAGCTGCTCCGTCAATATAGTTATCGGCTTTGTCTGGATTTCCTGTGGATGCTCTAGCGATCTTGATGAGTGCGAGGATCGCACATACTTGATAGTCCTCGACTGGATACTGTAAATATGCTGAGACGAGCATCGCAGCATGTTGCATGTTATCTGCAGGGTGACCATAGTCGTTGAGACCACGATCTTGGATGATGTCGGTTGCACTTTGTAAAATCTCTGTATATTTCATTCCTGCCAAAACTCCTGACGGCTTAGTGCTCGCCCTCGGTGCCAGCCTTCTCTTACGCCATCTTTATGCCCTGAAGCATAACCTACTAATAGCCATAGAAAGTTAGCAGCTAATAAAAGTAGGATAATCGGTACTTGCAGATCCATCTTTAGCCCTATCTGTATCCGATGCCCTTGATCGGCTTACTGGATAAGTGTTACACAGGCTTCAGACTAATCAAGCATATTTAGGTAACGAAATGATAACGATTTATTTGTGAGGTTTTGTGAGGTTTTGTGAGGTTTAGGCGTAGAGCTTGCCGTAAAGGGTAAAAGACCCATCCTTATTTATAGGTACAAGCATAGGCGTTACATGATTGCCATGAGTCTCGATCACTGCCACGCTCATCTGCCAGTTAGCACTGCCAGCCTTGAGATAAGAGGCTTTTTTCTTATCCATAACATTTCCTGCCTCTAAGCCCCATAAAGTCCTGTATTGGGCTCCTACGCCCTCTGTATAGGCTGATATGCCTGCTCTGTGAGTGTGACCGCAGACTACAGATTTACCAAACTTCTTAGCCAAACCAAGGGCAGTCAGTCCAGCGTTAGAGTTCATAGAGCCCTCGTCACCATGGACTAAGACCCATCCTCTGTGAAACTCAAAGGGCTTTTTATGAAAGCGTATCCCCAGCTCGTTGAAGCCCATAAAGTTGGGATAGTCGAGCTCTGGAAGTCCGATGAGGCTAGGAGCTCCTCTAACGAGAGTGTGGTATAAACGATCGGTGTGGTTGGATCTAGTGATGTCGGTAGTGCCGAGATCCCAGAGGATGTTCTGAGCCAGAGTTCGATCGGCATCTAGTTGCCCCTCATATTCTAGGTGAGTGCCCTTCGCCCATTTTGACTGACTCTGCATATCAAGCTCATCGCCTGTGTTGAGTACGAGGTCAAACTTCTCTCGCTTAACTAACTTAATAAGATTTCTAACAGCCTGCTCATGGTGATAGGGGATCTGTAGATCCGAGATCACTAAGTACCGCTTTTTAGTAGTCATCATCCTCATCTTCATAATTGCCGAACTTCTCTGGATCGACAGGATCAGGCAAGATCCAATGCGGATAGGCTTGAGGCTCTGTGATCAAGAACATTGCAATGTCCTCTTTAAAACCTGCCTTCTTAAGGCTCTGAAAATACTCGAATAACCCAATGCAGTAAGCATCGAGCTTTGAATAACCCTGATCCTCTAACGCCTTAGTTGCTTTTCTTGCCATAGGATAATTGTCACTTCTCTAGGATGCGAATGATTGTATCGACACGCGCTTCCAAGCGAGTTACTTGGTCACGCAAAGATGATCCACTATTCGGCTTTAGTTCGCTTAGGTAGTGCTTTACTAACCATTTGACTGAGCCAATAAATGAACCAATAACGGTCGTAGCAGCAACAGCAACTGCCGCTGTGTCCTGCACAGTCATTACTTTTTAGGTGTGGCATAACCGAATACACCCGCGAGTAGAGCCCAGAGCACTGAGCGATAGTCAGCTGCGAAATTGCTCGCAGCCCAAGCTGATAGGAAAGCTCCAGCTGTCAATAGGTAAGGGTTCTTCATGTTCATTCTGTGCCTCCTAGCATAGGTATTTGAAAAAATCTAGAGTCCTCGTCAGCCGTTTTCTTAAACGAGATATGCATGTGGTGATTATGTTTGTTTGCCCCTGTATATTTTCTTGCTTTCCAGTTAAGGATCGAGGAGTAGATGAACCCATCGAATATGATGTAAGAAACACGCTTCTCGGTCTTAGACTTACAAGCGATACGAAGCTGATCGACCAAATAGGGCATGACATCGGGCTTGCCGCCTCGATGTAAATCTCTGTCACAGTCATAGGCGCGTACCCAGCCCTCAGCATCAGGGTTATGATCTGACTTACGCGCCATATGTTTTGCATCAGAGTAAAGCCCTGAGTCGCTACGCCGATCTCGATCAGGGTAGGAGTCATCTACTTGATTACGAAACTGGATCGCCGCTTTACTTAACCGAGGCTTCATCTAGTGCTACTTGATTCTTTAAATAGGCTTCGTATTCCTCGTCTGTCATCTCACGCTGGATCCCAATTTGAGTAACGACATTAAACTCATAGACTTCGGGCTTCATTAGTTACCTCCATAAAGACCAATAAGACCAGATGAAAATACGCCTGTGCTCAGCTGGATAGTGATTGAAGTAATTGCGCCTGTATCAATTGCGCCTGAGATTTCATAGTTTGAGCCTGTGTTAATTGCACTAAACTTAAAATCTTTAGCGATTGTCTTATCAGCATTATCGATGATGAGTACACCTGCTCCAGTTGCCGCAGCCGTAATGGTGCCGTTAGCTGAAATAGTGCCAGATGACGCTGTGGTTGTAGCCTGAGCAGCTGTACCAGTTGCCGCGCCGATTGCACCCCATGAATAAGATGTCGATCCATTAACGGTAAAAGATAAAGTCGCAGTGCTTCCCGCTACTACTCTGTAGATTACCTTATAAACTTTGTAGCCTGAAAGGCTTGAATAAGTATATGTGCCCACGGATCCAGCTGGGACGGTATTGGCTACGAGTGTCCAAGATGTAGCGCCTCCAGCTGTTGAAGCGGGGACTGGAATAGTTGATGAACCCATTACGCGATCTCCACTCCGCTAATATGGAATGAAACAGTAGTCGCAGATGCTCCGCCTGTAATTGTATTAGTAGTTGCTAGCACTTGCTTGATATCAAGATAGATAGTCGAGTTCGCTGGGATTGTCGTAGTTGTGTGCAGAGCAGTATTGGCTCCAGCCGTTCCCATACCTAGCGTGAAAGTGGCAGATGAAGCGGCTGTATTAACAATGATTATATTGGTAACAGCCGTAGTGGTTAGAGCTGGGACTGTGTATAAAACCGTGGTAGTGGTAGTAGTTGCAGCCCCGCGAAATAAGGCTTTAGGTGTATTCGCCATTATAGAGCTCCCATTAGTGTAAGCATGTAGTTATCCTCTGTTGTAGTATCGATTGCATTGCCTAAAGTACGAATGGCATTAGCTCCATTTTTAACTAAATCCGTGTCAGCTGGAGTTGCCCAGCCATAGTTTGTTGTATTCGGCATTATTTATCCTTTACTCGTACTGTAACCACTGAATAGTTGCTCCTACCGCATCCCATTGTTGGGTTGGCGATACATCTTGCCATTGTATCGGACGATAAGAATAAGTTTTTTCTGTCGTTCTAAGGGTTATTTTAGCCGATAACTGGCTAAAAGACAGGTTCCAGCCCTCTACAAAACCATAGTAAGTTGCAGCTGAAAGAGTCAAAGGCAAACCCGCGATCGAGATGGGTAGTCCAAAATACATGTTGAGCATTTTGTCCAGAGTAGTAGAGTCCATGGCTGGATCATCTATGCGGATTTCCACTGTTGGCAGAGATGTTTTCGGGTAGGCTCGTTCTCCGATATATAAATTAGCAAGAATGGTCGCATCCGATTCGTTCGAGATGTCGGTATTTAGGGTGCCTGCGATAGTGCCATAAGTAGCAGTCGATCCAGACGAAGTCACCGATACATAGGAGCCATTGTTATACCCCACTCGAACCGAGTTAATTACATCGCCTTGGTTGAGATTACTCGTGATATTTTGGACATTAATATAGTCAGTTGAGATAGCAAAATACCCGTTGGTGCTGATATCTGTATTACGACGAGAAGCGTTGGCGTAACCTATCGTCCCAGTTTTTGTTTCGTACATGGCTCCTAAGCATGACCCAGCGTAAGCATTGCAGAGAGTCAAAGCATCGTTAGGAGCAGCTGTACGAGCTAAAAATGTATAAGTGCCGCTATCTATGGTATCTACAGTAACTCCAGCGTCTCCGAGGATGCGAGTGATTCGGACGGATTCATTCTCGACTGGATAATTAACTGCCCCAGATTGAGTACGCGACATCAAAGACATCGGCGCTACAGCTGTAATGTTGAGAGTGGCGATAGTTGTTACACCAGTTGCAACATTCACGCCATTTGTAACCGAGGTCACATTACCTGTAAAAACAGTAATGTCAGCCGTATTAGCGGCATTGCGAACCTTAACTACTACAGGATCATTTATATCGATTGGAAAATTAGTATTATCAGTATTGACTAACTGGATGCTTGCATAGCCAGCTTTAGGTTCATCCCATACGCTAGTGCGCCCATAATCGATCGATACAGATCCGACGGCATTACCAATATAGGATGTGCCATCTATTGTGATTGTAGGATTAATTGTCCATGTCATACGATGTACTGCACATCCTTGGAGCCTGTTCCAAGCCCGTAATTGTTTCCTACTTGATTAGCTGAGTTTTCTAATACTTTCTTAATCTGATTAGCAACAGCCACGGGATCTAGTGCGCCATTTACGGTGATAGATAATGCTTGATTCCCACCACCTGAACCCCCAGCATTACCACCATTTCCAGCATTAGGGTTAGGCGGGATGAATGGATTATCTCCACCGCTAAAAGGACTATTCCATTCTTTCAAATTAGGTTGGAGTACAGTGTTATTTACTAAATTAGCAAAAGATGACCACTCTCTACCTGATTCTTGGATGATGGTAGGAATAGTGAACATCTCTTTACTTACTTGCTTGATTGCTTCCATTGTATTGCCTGCTATTGAAGTCCATCCAGCGAAAGGATCTGGAAGCGGTTTATTCAAGCCTTCTAATAGTTTTTGCAAATCTGTAACTTTATTCTGCACATCTGTTAAAAGTTTAGTGTATTTCTCGATGTCGCTTATGTTTTCATTAGCAATGGCTTTCATGAGCAATAGACGGATGCGCTCTTCTTTAGAGATGTTACCCTTTAGGGCTGCCTCTATCTGGATTTTCTGCATGTCAAAAATAGCTTTAGCCTTGGATAATTTTAATAGATCCTGCTGAACTTTTTGCCCTTTTTTATTAGCGGCTGCTAGAGCCTTGGCGCGTGCTGCAGCTTCTTTCTCTAATTTAGCGCGCTGTACATCAGCGTCTGATTTAGCAATAGTTAGCGGAGTGCCTGTAGCATTTTTAGCAATAGGCTTGGCAAGGTTAGCCTGCTCCTGTAATCTTGCACCTAGGCGAGATAAAGCCCCTAAAGGTCCAGCAACGAGTGAGTCCTTAATAGGAGCAAGCAATAAACCAAATAGTGAAGTCTTACCCGATGGAGCCTTGATGCTTACGAGATTAGCAAGTCCGTAGATAGCGTTGCTAGTAAAGTCTGCGAAATCTGCCATCGCGCTAGCTGCTCCGCCGATGCCTGCATCTCCAGCCAATACGCCGAATGAGTCGAGCAAGCCTTTGCCGATAGTTTCCTGCATGTTGCCAAAAGCAATATTTAAAGTGTCTAGTTTTCCTTGATAAGTGTCTAGGCGAGCTGCATTTTGTCCAGAGAATTGTGTGTTTAACTTTTCCTGAATGGTAGCGAAACCTGCAGTAGATAACTCAGCCGTAGTTAGACCGAGGTTATACTTTTTAAGTCCTTTAGTCTGTCCTACATAAGCGGCGGCGATATCCTGTGAAACAGTTGCTAGATCCTCATTGCTGCCTGCACTTACATCAAGTGCCAGTTTTAATAGATCCTGAGACTTTGTAACTGATCCAGTGGTAGTCAGTAGTGCCTGCATCGCTGGGCGAAGCTGATCGTCCGAGACCATGGCAGACTTTTCCATGTCAGATATAAAATTAGAGATACGAGTGCGCTCGAAACCCATCCCTAGGTTATCAACAGCCTTTAATAGTTTAACCGAGGCTCTTTCATCCTCAGCGAAAGCCTTTACAGAGTCTCTAGCAAAATTGCCTATAGCCCTAGCACCGAAAGCAACACCGAAGCCTGCCGCTAATTTAGTAGCACTTCCAGATAATCTACCTAAAGCTGACTCGGCTTGCTTAAAACCTTTAGCATCAAACTTAGAGCCAATATTGATCTGTTCCCAGAATTTGTTCATGCGGCTCTCCTTAATTGTCCAGCCTTGGACCTTACATATAATTGATGCTCAGCCTTGGAGATAGCCTTCATCGCAGCACCTTCGGCTACGCCTCTAGACTCGCCCCAAGCTCTATAAATCAAACGACCGCGACCTTTAAGGCTGCCGCTGAGAGGTCCTAACGCTTTAATAAATTGCTCTCCAGCTTTAGGGTTATTGGAGTGCGAGTATCGGTTTCCTCCAGAGCCTTTAGGTCCTACCCATGGCTGACCTTGATCGCCATTACGACCCGCACTTTCATAGATAGCACCTGCTCTAGAATTATTGAAGACAGATGCCATTGAAGTAAAGCCATTTTTATTAGGCTTACTTACAGCTGTTGTATAGCCAATTTTAGAGCGGATAGTGCTCGCATTAAAGGCAGGAAATGTAGCCTCTGAAAATGATCGCCCAGCCCAGTTACTTAAAGGTGCCTGAGATGGTACGAAACCTCGCGCCTTTTTAGCTACTGGGCTGAGCGCATGTTTTAACTCTGTCTTTAGATTTTTCTCTAAGTCTGGAGCAAAGCGGCGGAGTGCCTTGCGAAAGTCAGCGTTACCGCTTACCTCTACGCGCATCCTTGATCTCCTTCGCTTCATCATTTAGACCATCTATCAACGCTTGGAGCATTGGCGGATCTAACTCAATTAAATCTAGCGGCGAAACCCCCAGCCTGATACTCAACCTTGCGATCAAGTAAGTAAGCGGGAGGTCACGCTTTACGCTAAAGGGTCGGAGTCTAGGACCTCAACGCTCTTTAGAGTTTCGATAAACTGCATACCGAAAATTGGCACAATTTCACCTGATCTGCGGGTCACTTCCCATGCTAGCCAATAGACATCCGATTGCTTCTCCTCGTCTCTGAAAGCCTTGTGAAAGCCTTTCTTGGCGTACTGCTCGAAAGCGTACTCAACGGCTGGAGAGATTTCGCCCTCCAGCACTGAGTCATCTGTTCGTACGATCTTTAATTTTGCCATTTTTAGCCCTTTCGTTATTTGTTACGCTGTTGTAATTACGATATCGCCTTGAACATCGAATGAAATATCAACCATAGCAGCTGTATTTAATTCTCCGCCCACTGGAGTATAGTCATTTACATAGATATTACCTGAATAAACAGGGTTTGTTGTCGAAGCTGTTGATCCGTTAGCTGCGATTGCGAAAGCCAAGGTAGTACCCTTAGCACCATCCAAAATAGAGCGGATGCTAGTAAGTGCCTGATCGTTGAACAGTGTTGCTGTTAGCGTGTGCTGTGCCGATCCCTTGACTTTAGGAGATCCGACTACTGAACCAGATGCGACCATAGCCTTAGCATCTAGCATGTTGTAGTTAATGTTGAGCTCTGCGCTCTGCACATGGTCAGAGACATTTGTAGTACCCAATAGTAGGTAAGTGGTACCAGATGTGTAAATCGCCATTAGTCAGTCTCCTTATGCGTACGCGATAGTGATGTCTGTAGTGACATCGAATGAGAAATCTACAGAGGCAACCTCATCGATACCGCCATTAACAGGAGTGTATCCATTAACGAAGCATGAGCCAGTGTATTTAGGGTTAGTTGCAGATGCTGTCGCACCTTGTGGAGAAATAACGAAAGCTGCAGTCGTACCCTTGAGAGAGTCTAGGACTGCGCGGGTTGCGCCTGTACCGATAGCGATCTGATCCAGAAATAGTGTGCCACTGATCGTATGGCTTGCGAGCCCCTTGACATATTTGTGAGCTGTATCGTTCATAGCTGTGATCTCGATAGGATCATAGTTGATATTAAGGCTTAGGTTAGTTGTAACCGCTGATAGGTCATAGCTGCCCAGTGTAAAGTAGGCGTTATTCGCTGCGTAAATTGCCATTATTTAGCTTCTTTCTTTGTCTCTGTCACTGGTACTAGTGCGCCGATTTTAACCAGATGAGGTACATCCCATCCTGCTAACTGCTCGTCTGTGATGATTTCACCGAAACCCACACCTACGAAAGTGTTATCTGATTT
>Ga0075473_10001281_pt1 | contig 10438 bp, 25 predicted proteins | sample DEB19_08_DNA_FD_76340 | JGI IMG/M metagenome (GOLD analysis project Ga0075473, IMG submission 76340) | Aqueous microbial communities from the Delaware River and Bay under freshwater to marine salinity gradient to study organic matter... | ecosystem: Environmental > Aquatic > Marine > Coastal ... | reverse complement strand
GTGTTATATCGCTTTTTCAGAGTACGAACAAATCCTCTGTTTGGGGGGTCAATCGCTGGTGGTCAGGTTGCTTCAGCAAACTTAAACACCAGCGAATAAGTGACTGGCTGGGTCGGGAATTGAGCAGGTATTTGGGACACTCTGCTAGACTGATGGTTGTCGGGGAACAAGCGAACCGACAAGAAAGGAAGTCATGTACTTCATCATCGGAACCATCATCGTGCTGGGAATCTTCCTCCCCGCACCCATCGCCACGGGCAAGATGCGCTGGAACGCCTACAAGGGTACGCACCGCATCATCAACGCCATCGTGTGGTCAGCGGTGCAGGCGCTGTCGCAGGTCGCCAGCGTGCGGTTGTTCGTCGGACTCGTCAGCACCACCGACGAGGAAATCAGCGCAATCACAATGCTGGGAATGTGCGGTGTGATGGCTATCGCAATCGCACTTCCGTTCGCATGCTTCGTCATGCTGGAGAAGTACCGCAAGGTCCAAGTCACCGTCACACGGTGACAACGCAATTCCCCCGAATGAGGGCGGTGCTTCGGCACCGCCCTTTTTTCGTGCCCCGAAACAAAACGCCAGCCCAATCGAGGCGAGCAGCCGTTTGTATTGAGCACACGGTTATCTTTCGTTCGATGGTGTGCGAGGATGCTTCAGCGATCTTAAACGCCATTGGATATAGTGTTAGGCTGACCTAACATTGAGTAGGTATTTGGCACACTCTGATAGACTATCGGTGTCGGGGGGAAACGGAAGTACCCCAATGACAGAAAGGCAGAGATGAACCACTCATTCATTTCTGTGGTCATCGCAATGATGACCCCGCTGATGGTGTTCGTCACCATCGGCTTCCCGCTCATCAGGCACGCACAGCGTGCCGAGATGAGGAAGCTCGGCGTTCAGGTGTTCGAGGCACACGACCTCGACGACCCGTGCGCTGCCTGTGGTGCGAGGTTCCGTGACGACACGGACATGCCGTGCCACACCGATGACGGCTCCATCTGGGGGTACAAGTGGAAGGACGAGGAAACGCTCCTCCGCCATGTGTTCCCTGACGGGCACTTCGACGACGAGGTTGTTGAATCATGGAAGGTCAACTTCCCCGACAAGTCAAGCGTCAACAAGGCGTGAGACCGTCCCCCTCGCCTTCGGGCGAGGGGGAACCCCCATCGTTCTGTGCAGCCTGTCTGCTGATGTTGAGTACTCATTCACAACCAATACATGATCGATTGGTGGTCGGGATGAACTTCAGCGAACTTGAACGCCAATCAATGTATGGTTAGGCATGCCTTACATTGAGTAGGTATTCGGTGCAGTCTGATAGACTGTTGTTGTCACGGGGAAACGGAAGTACCCGAGACAGAAAGGCAGACATGAACGCTCTCGCAGGCTTCATCGTCCTGACCATCTACGCAGTGGTTCTGCTCATGGTGGTCACCATCATCGTGGACTTCCTCCCGAAAGGTTGGACGGACAAGATGGTTCGCAAGTTCGCAGGCAAGGACTTGCACCCCTACGAAAAGGACGGGGACCGAATCGCCACCTGTCGGCGGTGCAACCAACACACGCTCATGTCGTTGAGCAACCCTCACCTCTGCACTTGGTGCGACTCTTACGACAGATACCAAGACGCATTGGACGACGAGTACGAGCGCAAGAGCAAGGCTCGAGCCACTCAATCCTTCACACAGAAGCGCAAGCGTCCGTGAGTCTGAACCCCGTACCCGTACCCCCTGCGGGTACGGGGTTCACCCCCGTCCGTCAGGCAGTGCCGATCTCTTATGTTGAGCGCATATTCAAAACACATCCAATCACGATTGGTGTGCGGGGATGTTTCAGCTTCCTTGTACGCCAATCGTGATGGTGTTAGGCTGACCTTACTTTGAGCAGGTATTTGGTGCAGTCTGCTAGACTGATGGCATGGCAATGAAGCCCGCTGACCGCAATGCGGAGGCACCCATCAACAAGCCCGCCCTCATCCGTGAGGCAATCAAGCAGTCAATCGACAAGCAGAAGGTTGCGTCACGGAACAGCATCCCGTACCCCAAGGAACTCTCGCTGTTCGAGACGGGTCGCCGCAGGCAGGCTGACCTGCTCATCAGCGCTCTCCGCATCGAGCGCAACGAGCACGAACAGAACTTCGCACTCCTGCTCCACCTCGTCAGCAAGATGGCAAACCACGGTTCGGTGGACTGCGAGCAGGTCATCTCCGAGTTCTACGACGAGTACATCGCCTCGTTCTGACGAGGCTCGTTCATTCCCCCAAGGGGCGGTGCTTCGGCACCGCCCCTTCTTCGTGCCCTAAATTCAAAACGCCAGTCAATCAGTACAAGCAAGCCTGGTAAATTTAACACATACTTTTCTTCTGATCGTTGGTGTGCAGGGATGCTTCAGCTTCCTTGTGCGCCAATCAGTATGAGGGCATAGGGTGGTTCCTTTGAGTAGGTATTCGGTACACAATGGTAGACTGTCAGCATGGCGAACAACGCTAAGCCGACTGCTAAGGCAGAGGCACCGACCACATCCACCCCGACCAAGCGGAGCAAGACCCCGCCCCCGACGCTCACCGAGTGCGCCGAGGCGGTCACGGCACGGCGACAGGGACTCGTCCAGTTCAGCGCCCTCATCGTCCAGTTGGACAACCTCGTCGCTGGACGGGAAGTCCCGAGGGACTTCGGACAGGCGATGAAGGACAACGCCAAGGCGAGGCGTTCGGTCAAGGCATCCATCCGCCGAGCCAACAAGGTCATCGCACGCTTCGAGCGTGCCAAGGCGAAGAGCGACACGCTCGTCCTCCGCTGACCAGCGGTCACACTCACCCCAAGGGGGCAGGGCTTCGGTCCTGCCCCCTTCTTCGTGCCCCGATTCACAACACCACTCGGTCAGTGCAAACGGTCCTGTTATGTTGAGTACATACTTTTCTTTCAATCGCTGGAGTGCGAGAAGGTTCAGCGATCTTGTACGCCAGCGATTATGGGGTTAGGCATGCCTTACATTGAGTAGGTATTTGGTACATAGTGGTAGACTTACTGGCATGGCAACATACCATCAAGCCGACCGCACAAGCGGAGGCGACTACCACGACTACTTCATGCGAGAGAAGGCATGGGAATGGGTGAACATGATTGCGATGTTCACCGTCACTCTCAGCACCTTGCGCTTGCGTAGGAACACGGCAGAAACGGGCGATGAGGTCGTGTGGAACTGGATGGAGGATTACATCCTCAACGGAATCCACTCGGCTGAACGCAAGGCTGAGAAGTTGTTCCTCCACTCAACCGACAAGGATGCCTACGAGCAGTTCTGCAAGAGCAAGTACGCCGAACAGCGTAGGCGTGGAATCATCACCATCCACGAATACTGGCAAGCGTTCGCACAGTTCCTCACGGAATACGAACCGTTCTAGCCGAACACATCCGCACAAGGGGCGGGGTCGAAAGACCCTGCCCCTTCTTCGTGTCTATGATTCAAAACGCCCGTCGATCAGGCAGACAGGCCTTGGTAAATTTAATACATACCTTTCTTCCAATCGCTGGTGTGCGGGAATGCTTCAGCTTTCTTGTGCGCCAGCGTGTATAGGTTCATGGGCTACTTACTTTGAGTAGGTATTTAGAACACAATGGTAGACTATTGGTATCGGGGAATGGTTCCACGATAGAAAGGCACAAATGATTCCGAACAGGAAGCGAGCAAAGGAATGGTTGAAGGTCATGGCACACGCCATGAGTTTCTTCACGCAGAGCGCACAGTCGGTTCTGCTGGACACCCTCGACATGGAGAACGAAGCGCGTATGCCCTTCATTCACAGCGCAACGAATTGGTTGGGTCATTCCGCCAAGACCGTCAGCGACATGAAGGAAGCCGAGGCTGTCAGCGACGAGGAATTCTCCACCAAATTCATGCTGTTGCTCATGTTCATTCGGAACGAGGTCAAGGCGAGCGCAAAGTCGCTCTACGATTCGGAACCGTCAGGTATCACACAGGGTCTCCCCGTGTTCATGACGGTGCAAGACCTCATCCAAATGGAGCAGGGCGAACCGCTGGATACGCTGGAACCCGTGACATTCGACGAGTTCTGCGACAAGGCAGTCCAGTACGCAATCGACAACTTGCTCTGATGAAAGGGGGCGGTGCTTCGGCACCGCCCCCTTCTTCGTGCCTCTGTTCATAACTCCACTCGATCTGACAAGCGTGCCTGGTAAATTTAATACTCATTCCCTTCATACCTTGATAAAGCTGGAGTGCAGGAGAGCTTCAGCGATTTTGTACGCCAGCGTTTATGGAAATGGTCATGGGTAAACTTGAGTAGGTATTTGGTACAGTCTGATAGACTGTTGGTATCGGGACAAGCACCGATGAATCACCTAGTAAACCCAAACGAAGGGAGCCAACATGGCACTCAAGGGCAGTATCAACCTGAACGACCTCAAGGGGTCGGTGAACAAGCGAGGGCGTGACCGCTACGCCAACGCTGAACTGGCAACGCTTCTCCAGCAGTTGGCGGACGGCAAGATTCCGTTCGTGGTCTGGGACGAGTTGTACAAGGCAACCGACAAGACCCCTGCCAAGACCATCACGAACGAGCGTGCCAAGTGGCGCAACCGTGCCGTGTCGGTGTTCGAGGCGCTCAACACCGACAAGAAGGTGTCCATCCACTGGACGGACGCACACGAAATGGTCATCCAACTCGCCCAGCAGGCGTAGCGGAACCAACTTCCCCCGAGACTTGGGCGGAGCCGTCATGGCTCCGCCCATTTCTTGTGCCCCAAAGTCGCCCAGCGCTGGCGTGCCAGCCGCTGAAGCGGCTTTTACGCCAGCCGTTCAGACTTACATTCGATGTAAAATTGAATACCCATTCCCTCCGTTCAGCTGGCGTGCGAGAAACTTCAGTTCACTTGAACGCCAGCGTTATTGAATGTCTTGATCGGTTCCTTTTAGTAGGTATTTGGTACAAGGTGCTAGACTGTTGGTATCGGCAGGAATAAGCCTCCCGATAAACAAAGGAGCCAACATGGCACTTCGTGGAAGTATCAACCTGAGTGACCTGAAAGGGTCAGTCAATAAGCGTGGTCGTGACCGATACGAGAACGCTGAACTGACGGAACTGTTCAAGGAACTCTGTGACGGAAAGATTCCGTTTGTCGTCTGGGACGAACTGTTCAAGGTGGACAAGAACACAACTCAGAAGGAAATCACGAACCAACACGCAAAGTGGAGGAATCGTGCGGTCTCGGTGTTTGAGGCAATGAACACCGACAAGAAGGTCAGTATCCATTGGACTGACAAGCACGAAATGGTTATCCAACTCGCTACGGCGTAGTTGAACCAAATCGCAAAGAAAACGGCAGGGCTTCGGCCCTGCCGTTTTTTTTGTCTTTATTTATGAATTTCGTTGGCGTTCGCAAGTGCTGAAGCACTTTTAACGCCAATTTAGTTATTCTTATTCTTATACAAAAATTTAATGAGTTTTCTAATGACAGGTAAGGCTTCGTTTAAGCCTTCCTTGGTTGGAGTGACTTTAGAAATGCATTTCTTAAGTACACCAATTAAATTAAATTTAACTTTATCAATACTTTTAACATTTCCATAACTAATTGGGTAACCCATATACATACAGTTCCTTTTTGTAATTGATTTAAGATTAAACTTCGAGGTCTTAGACAATGCCCTAGTAAAATGGGTCATAAATCCCTTAGAGAATCCCTTGAAATTACAACCGTGTAATGGCTGCATGAGTTTCATCATTCCTTCCTGAAATAATGGCTGATTTTCTTCCTCCATACCATTCCTCTTCAATGGCTTCATAAGAATAAACTTAATGACCCCCGGATATATAGGTAGAGGCATTGATTTACCTTCCTTCTGATGGCTCATTCCTTCTAAAAGCTTAAAAATCGGGGTGTGAATTACCTATATATAGATACCCCTAGAGAGAATAGATCGTTTTCCCCCGTTTTTACTTAAAAATATACTAAAAATCATTAAAATCCTATGGAATATTAATAAATTTAATTGATTTTTGGCACAAAAAAAAGGCTTAAAAATAAGATTTCTCTTACTTCTAAGCCTAATTTCTGTCTAAATCGAGGTTAATCAAGGGGTATTACTAACCTCTAATTAATAGATATTTCGCCCATGTGGAGCGCTTATTATAGGAACTTTATATGTTTTCCTAGGTTTTCCTATGTTTCAGGGGAGAATTCTCCATTCAGTAGGATATAGATCCCTTTTCTCTATCTTATCCACGATAGCCTTTATATCAAACATTAGTTCCTTCCTCTTCTCTAGAGGAACATCTTCCATATCCGATATATCCATTAAGGCTAGAAGGAGTATCTTACTTATATCATCAAAGGTAACCATATTACTCCGCCAAATCCGATTCCAATTTAGAAATTAAAACCATTAGTTCTACCATATGAGATTTGACAAGATCAATCTCGTCCTCATTCAGTTCCAATTCGTCAAGTTTTGCCTGATCTGAAAAATCAGCCAAAGTCTTATATAGAGCTGCGAGACAGTTTTCCTTATCCCGCCTGTTCATCAGAAAATTCATCCTTCACCTTCCCAACATAAATAATCTCAACCTCATCCCAATCCTTGGGGTCAAACCCAAGCCTCTCTTGCCCAATGTCATAGGCTTCGTCTGTAGCCTCCTCTATTGACCGTGCAAAGATGTAAAACTTGGTTATTGAACCTTCAGCCTCCATCCTTACTTTATAAACACCCATGTCGTCATCGTAATCGCTCATCCGCCATACCCTTTTTTCTATTCTGTACATATGTGTACACACCTATATAATCCTATGGATAATTAATCAAACATGTTATGACTAATTTTGAAGTATCCACCGTCAGTAAAATTGCCATGCTCATCAAATTCAAAAGTTCTTAGTATTTCTGGCCACTTTGAAACTTCCATCTCATCGTGAACCGCTTGCAAACGCAGAAGCATATCAATAGAGTTTCTATCATATGGATCCCAATCTGGAATGCTCCAAGCAAGGGCATCTAAAACCCCTTCATTATCGGCAGGTCTTGCCTCAAACTCATGGTTATAGTATCTCTCATCAATAAGGCATCCAACAGCGCAAGAAATATTCCTAGGAATTGTCCAACTAATCTCCCGCAATCTATTCATTACATCATCTGGTTCGTTATCAATATTTAACGGGGCTGCTGTGCCAAATTCCCTCATCCAAACCTCGTCCAAATCTGAATGCTTAACTCCACGATAAGCACAAGATCCACTAATCAGCATCGACTTCTCATTTTGCTCCAGCAAATGAGTCTTTACTTTATTAAATACATCTCTATCTGTAATCATTTTATTCCTATCTTTTAGAGTTAATTAAAACTCTTCACTTTGTTCTAATTCCCTATCTGTTAAAGCACAGATTAATCTAATTGCTTCGTAAATTGCTTCTTGACCATTACCTCTAACAAATTGGGCATCGTCTAAATCTTTTAGTACTCTATCTGTCCAGCAATCAAAGCAATAACATCTAACATCATCACTCATAATTATCCCCCTTAATTTGCGTGTCTTTTAAGATAAATATCATAAGGAATTGGTTCAAGAACTTCAATTTTTTGAAGATCTACATTCCAAATTCCAGTTGTCCCGCAATAACAAATGTAATGTCCAGGCACATCTGAACATTTCCAATTATGCAAAGACTCCATATTAATCTCCATCTTCTACCTCACAATCATGGCCATAATTCCATTCTTCAATATCTGTTTCATCAAACATATCAAATACCCTATCGCATTCTGGACACTGTTGTTTTGACTTAAACATCACATCACACCTTTACAATAATATAATTTAAAAGATCAATGAAAAGAATTGCTCCACCCAAAAGGGCAAGACCAGCAATCATTACTCTGATAAACATATCTGGCAGATCAAGATTCTTTGCGTCCTGTGTTTCATACTTCCACACAGCATAAAGCAAAGCCATCCCAATTATTTCCAATAAAATCATTACAATCCCCTATTTTTATAAATCTTAATTTCTTCAGTTATCAACCGAATTACCCCAAAGATTGATACAATCATCAGTAATTTCCTTACCAAGTTCCGATACAATCAGAACCCCGCTCTCATTTTCAATTGAATCAGCCAAAGACTTAAGCGTTTCAATGTACTCATATATGTCATCCTCTTTGAAAACTCCAATGGCAAGTGCATGCTCAAAAAACTCATCATCTCTAGTTAATGACATTAAAGCCATAATTAAGATTGTAAGTTGATTCTTTGAAATAAAAATAGTTTCTCTTGACATTGTTGTATCTCTTTCTTAATTAAATGTCTTCTAGTGGTGCAATTGTAATTTGAAGGTTATTTCCAGTAATGCCAAACAAGCATCCTGAATCATTTCCTTCGGGATCTGAGGAAGCATAGATCTTCCCGCCATCCTCAAGAATTAAAGCTACTGGATACCCCCCAAAGTATTCTCCCCAGCCCTCTTGTGCTAGTTCATCTTTGGTCATCATTCTGACTCCAGTAATCTTTAATCCTACGGGATACGCTACTTTAGTCTTTTCCATCACTAATCCACTTTCCATCTTCGGTGAAATCGTGTTGAATACCTTTAAATAGATCTCCCCAGTTATGCGGAGGATATCCGTCATGAATTTTCTGCAATTCAATCATCATCTGTTGGGATTCATCAGTAATTTCCCAATTTGGGTGAGAAAGCTTAACCATATCCACAACATCAGTTGTCAATGTTTCACCCTCAATTGACTGATGATAATGCTCATCACTAATCAAATGACCAACAGCACACTTTGCATCACAGCCAATCTTTGCTAGAAGTTCTCTCTGAAGTTCTTCAATATCACTTGACCAATAAGCTTCGCTTGACTCATGGGCAATCTCATCTGCTTTGTTAAAAGTATCTTCCAATGTCTTCTGCTTGAATCCACGATACTGACAAGTCTCTGAATCATCCATAGATTTTGCATCTTGTTCAAGAAGCATCTTGACTACATAATCAAAAGCTTGTTTATCTGTTGTAATTTCCATATTATCTAAATGTATCCTCAAATTTACAAATTAATGTTTCAATTGTGTTCTTAGCACCATTATCAATGCTAGTAATATAATCTAAAAGATCTGCATCAAGAACAAGATTATGCAGACCCGACAATAGAATCTTTACCTCATTCTTATCCAAATCAACTACCGACTTCACGACTCCGCCTTTGGAATACAAGTTCGCTTACAAAACATGTTCGTACCAACTTCATAAATAATCCCCTTTGTCAGAGAACGATTACAGGTCGGACAAACAAAAGGTTCACGACCCTTTGCTCCCATATACTTAATTGCTTTTCCAGGCAAAAACTTGCTTTCATCTCTGCTTTGTCCCGCAATTGGCTTTGCTGGCTTCTTACTTGCCATTATATTGTTTCCTTTTCTGTTGTATCATTTGTATTAATATCATCGTCCCATAGTTCAACATCAAACTCAAAGTCTTGAGCTTTAATATCACAACCGATAACTGAATCGTGTGCGATATCCAATGCTTCGTTATGATCTCTTGCTTCTACGAATAGAGCGGCAAAAACTGCTACCTTATACCTTGGCATAAAAATGACTCTCAAATTCTTCCTGAAGATTTACATAAAGCTTTGTCAAGTCTTTGACATTTGGCTTGTCCTCAATATATTTGCTGTTTGCACTATTCTTAACATATCGAGCAATCCAATCTTTCTTAGAAACATAAGAAACATTTGTAGAAAGACCGATATGCTTTACAACAACATCTGGAGTCAGATATGTATATTCAAGTTCTGAATTGCCATTCTCATCGTACACAAATCTAGAATAGAGAGAAATTCTATCGTACTTCTCCATGATCTTGAATCGTGCATAAAAGTCTGATGCATTATTCATCTTGACATTGCCAATACCGATAGCCATTGTTGCAAAAATCAATGTCTTAGTTTCTGCATTGACATCATCATACTGTTGAGGAGTTCCCTCATAATAAGTAACCCAAAGCTTTTCTGGATTCTCAGAGAAGTACTTAACCTTGCTTGTATTCCAATCGAGTGTCATTTTGTAATCCTATCCTTTGCTATCTTTCTAAGTTGTTCCAAAATCATAATTGGGGCATCTGTGTTATCCCCCTTCTCATCTACTAGTCCAAAGAAAACTGCATCACCAGCAATGTAATCACCGATAAGAATTCTTTGTCCTGATCTATACCAAAGCTCAGTTGCTAGAGCATTCTCCTCAAGATTACGGAGTTTACCCTCTTCATTGATATAAGCAAAATAAGGTTGATTGCCATAGTTAACGGCTTCAATATATCCACCGACTTCTTGACTCAACTGTTCATAATCCCATTCTGCAAATACTTCGTTTACAGAACCATCAGTCTTTACGACTACTGCTCTTGTTGATTTTCTATACATATT
>Ga0075473_10001279_pt1 | contig 10449 bp, 7 predicted proteins | sample DEB19_08_DNA_FD_76340 | JGI IMG/M metagenome (GOLD analysis project Ga0075473, IMG submission 76340) | Aqueous microbial communities from the Delaware River and Bay under freshwater to marine salinity gradient to study organic matter... | ecosystem: Environmental > Aquatic > Marine > Coastal ... | reverse complement strand
TATCTATCAAAAACGAAATCTTGTCGGCCCGGCAGAAGCAAGATAATGAACAGGCCGAAGCCAAAGGCGAGGGTGAAGGCGAAGGGAAAGGCGAAGGCGAAGGCGAAGCGAAAGCGAAGGCAGAAGCTGAGGAGAAAGCAAAGGCAGAGGGCAAGAGCAAGGACAAGCCCGCTGAGGCCAAGCCTCCGAAGCCCAAGGTCACCGACCCAGAGCAGTTGAAGAACCTGTCTGACGACTTGGCTCTCGCTGTGCAGGCAGGCGATGAGAAAGACGTAGAGGACGCCAAGGAAGCCTTGCTGGCTGGCCGCGCCCCCGACGACCCAATGGTTGCCGAGGTCGAAAAATACCTCAAGGACATGCAAAGCCTCGAAAGCGGCAGCGATAAGGCGCAGTCGCGGTCGGACGCCCTTGGCCGCGCCATGCAGGGTATCCAAGCACAAGAGGTCGAAACCAACATCAACAAGGCGCTGGAGGGTTCAGGTCTCGACCGCCCCACCTTCGACCAGTTGAGCGAGGGTGTGAAAGGTGCAAGCCCAGAGGCGGTAGCGGCTGAGTTCGCTCGCCGCAACAAAGCCCTGATGGATAAGCCACCGACCACGGAGAACGTAATGAGGCTCCGTGGGGAGGTGGATCCGAAAGCCTCTGTAGAGGATCAGATCCAGCAGCGGGTCGTGAACCGCTACATTGACGAGTACGTTCTGAACCCCAACCGCATCGGTGGTGGCCTCTCGCCTCGCGGCTTTGCCAGCACCGAGTCCGGGCAAGTAGACCGAGACGCCTACCTCAAGAACTCCGTCAGCGACCTCAAGAAGCTAGACCCCAAGGACATCGCTGCTGTGATGGCCAAGACGGAAGCTCTGATCAACGAGAAGGGTGAGGGCGTAGACGAGAAGGGTGCGCTGACACTAAAGGGGCAGCAAGCTAAGATGCTGCAAGCAGCGGCGGCATTGGCCTACGTCTCTAATGGCGGGGATCTCAAAGACTCCAAGCTCCCGGCCTCGGTCAAAGAGGCGGCTAAGTTCCTGCCTGCTAACGCGGGTGCGCTGGCCGAGAAGATGGGCGACCGCGCACACGAGATCCTCAAGATGGTCGAGAGTGACCCGCTGGACTCTCAGACGACGGAGTCCATCCGTGAGACCTACAACACCATGTCGGCTGATGAGGCGGCTGAGTTTCACGCCGCGACCAACCCCAAGTTGGCGCGTCTGTACGCCGGGCTAAAAGACCTCGATGTGCCTGACAGCTACCGCGAGGAACTGAAGCGGAAGTTGGACAACGCCTCTGTGGACTGTGAGGTCATTTTGGTCACGCAGGCTCGCCGTGCCCAGAAGGAGTTGGAGAAGGGCAAGGACAAGGGCAAGGGCAAGGGCAAGGACAACTCCGATGCGAGTACCGAGGACTTCTCGGTATCGGACTTCCTCGACCTCGACCTCGACCCTGCAAGTCTCCAGAGTTCCGCTGCGGCAGGCGAACCCCCGCCAGACCCTCGTGAGGGTATGGTCAACAACGCCGAGGACATGTTCGCCAAGCTCCAGAAAGAGCTTGAGGAAATGCAGGCAAAGAACCAGACCGATGACAGCGACACCCTCGACGAAATCAGGAGAATTACCTCTGTACTCCAGCAGATGAGGGAGCAGGGGGCTTACGACGCTCTCGCTAACATGCGCCCTCAAACCTGACGGTACTTCCTGCAAGGGCCGCTGGTTAGCTCGTCTATACGAGCCACAACATAGGCGAAGGGTGCCCTTGCGCCGTTGATGTTCGATCCAACTACCACCGAGGAGCCAGCATGGCAACCATCACCAAGCAGGGCGCACGGCAGGTCACCCAGACCCTCGACCGTATCGCCAATCTTTTCCAGACCGAGGCCAAGACGCTGGGTGTAAACCCGCGTATCGCCAACGACTTTGCTCTCCGTTGTGACCTTCTCTCCGATCACATCGAGAAGCGTGCGGGTACTCGCGCTGCTTCCTACGAGGAAGGCGACAACGAGACGGGTCTGTCGGTCGAGCCGCCGCCGTTCGACGGCTTCGATGCCAACAACATCGGTGACGAGAAGGCTGGCCCTCTGGAGATGGTCGATAGCGACGAGCCGTGGATGCAGGGCGAGTTCACCCAGCAGGAACTGCGCGAGTTGCGTGGCCTCCAGCAGGAAGGCGACCTCGGCCCCGTCGTGCTTGGCCCCCGCGCCCCGATGCCAGCCAAGCAGGCTTCGGCCAAGACTGCGGCTCTGTGGGGTCAGTTCAACTCGAAGGTCGCTGGCCTTGGCAAGCTGACCGACTCGGAGATCAAGGCTGCGTTCCAGAAGCTGTCCGCGATGGAAAGCGAATTGGCGCAGACGCAGGCTGAGATCCAGCGTCTGGCGGGTCAGCTCGTTCAGCGCGAGAAGCAGCTTGGCGATGCGTACAAGAAGGAGCGCGAGGCGTTCTCGAATAAGCTGCCTGACACCCTGAAGGGTCAGGGCGACAGCATCCACGCCATGTCGGATCTGCTGCTCAAGTACCAGAAGATCGCCGCCTCCAACCCGCCCAAGATGGAAGTGGTGCAGTCGGGCGTATTGGCCAAGGCTGAGGCGCAGTTCGGTGAGCAAGTCCGTGAGGCGCTCGCTGAGATTTTCTCCGTCGTGATCGAGGAGAATACGGGCGTCAAGAAGGCTGTTGCGAAGTTCGAGTTCGAGGTTCTGGCCCCTGCGGCCAAGTTGGCCTCGGCGCAGAACAAGCAGGCGGGCCTGATGGACATCATGGTCGGCCTCAAGAACTTCTTCGGCAAGTTGTTCTCTCCGCTGATGGGCCTCATCAACATGGCGACCAACGCGATCAAGGGTCACGTCTCCGACACCCAGAAGGCGTTTGCCGTGTGGGAGAAGGCGCACGCTGAGGCTCTGAAGGCGTCGAAGCAGGCCAGCGGCACGCATGGCTTCAACCTGACCAAGTAAGGTCTGAACATGGCAAAGACGGCGACGACATACCTCGATTACCAGCAGCGCGCAGCGGAGTTCCGCGTGGGCGATGCTGTGATTCCCTACGGCGCACCCGCTGAGAGGGCCGGGCGTGTCGTCGCCGTCTTTCCTGCCATCGGCATGGTTGACGTTGAGTTCCCCAACGGGAACAAGCGTTATCCTGTCGAGGATGTGCAGCGTATTCGTCCGTCGCAGCCTGTTATCGGCCCCGTGACGGACTCGGTTCCCGGCGGCTCTGGCACTGTGCAAGTGCCGAACGGCCCGACCAAGACGCTGAACGTGACGGATAGGCCGATGCCTGTCGTCGATGTCAGCGAGGAGGAGCGTGACGACATCCTCGACCGCCGTGAACACGACGGTGAGACTGTGAAGTCGTCATCGCTGACCCGCCGAGTGGCCAAGGCTTACGTCAAGAAGGCCATCTACTGGAACGGTGCCGATCGCAAGTACCGCGCCACGGGCGGGGAGATTGAAGGCAAGGTCTACTTCTGCCCCAAGTGCAAGGAAGTAGAACTGAAAAAGGCGGTCTACAAGCGTGTCGAAGGTCAGTCCGAACGCTTGTTTGGCTGCCCCTCCTGCCTGTTTCTCGTCAAGCGTGACGACATCCTCAACTGCCACCTAAACGAGGCTGTCTAACATGGCGATGATGCGCTATGCCAAAGCGACGGTAGTCCGTCCGACCCTCTCAGCGCAGGGTTGGGGAAAGGTGCGTACAGCGGCCACCAACAAGGCTGCTCTGTCGGGCAATCTGCTCGATCAGGCGTCGTCGATTTTCGGCAAGCCCTTCGACCCCTCCAAGTATCTGCTGACCCATGCGACCATCGTGGCTTCGGTCAATACCGAGAAGCCTGCGAACGTCAAGCTGGGCAGCGTCGAGGAGGATGGCTTCCGCGTGAACCGCAAGTACGCGAACTACCGCGTCACTGGCGGCACCGAGAAGTACATCAACAACAACATGGACTGCTGGGATCGCCAGACCCTGCTCAAGTCCTACCGCACGTTTATCGGGGCGCACAACTTCGTCGAGCATGTCCAGATTGAGGACTTGTCGAAGGGACGCATTATCGACGCTGTGGCCCGCGACATTGGCGACAGCGTGTATGTGGACATCCTCGTCGCCACTGAACGCAAGCACACCGAACTGGTGGACGCCATCCAGTCGGGCAAGATGGCTACGATGTCGATGGGCTGCTTCACCGCAGGCACGCAAGTCACGCTGGCAGACGGTCGTCGCGTCGCCATCGAGGATGTGCAGCTTGGCGACATGGTGCTGACGCACAAGGGCCGCGCCCGCGAAGTCACCAACAAGCAGATCCGTCACGGAGATTGGGGGATGCGCCGCATCCATGCTGTGGGCATCCCCAACGGCATCGAGGCGACGGACAACCACCCCTTCTTTGTGATCCGCCCCGCTTCTGTCTGCGCCTGCGGGTGTGGGGAAGCCCTGCCCGCTATCAAGGGTGCCCGCCGCAGCAAGGCCAGCATGAGCCGTCGCTTCCTGCGGGGCCACGACAAGCGCATCCTGAACCCCAATGGATCGTACTCGCTGGATGAGATGCGGGTGCGGCAGACGAACAAGGACACCTTGCGGCAGCAAGCCCTTGAGGAAGTCCGCGCCGACGAACTGCAAGTCGGGGATTACGTCTGCTTCCCCCGCTCTGCCCTTCAGGCAGAAGCCTCTACGGAGCAGGTTGCCCAAGCTCGACTGCTGGGCTACTTCTTGGCCGAGGGTTCCTTCTTGAAGCGGCAGGGTGAACCTGTTGAGGTTCAGTTCAACTTCTCCTTGTCGGAGAAGGACACCTACGCGGCTGAAGTGCTGCGCTTGCTGCAACAGGTGTTCCCCGCTGCAAACGCACCTTGGGTACAGGAACGCCCTGATCGCAACACTTGCACGGTACACCTGACAGGGCGTGAGGTCGCCAACTGGTTCTATCAGCACGGCGGTGAATACAGCCACAGCAAGCGGCTGTCCGCAGACGTTCTGGGTTGGCCGCTTGAGGCCCAGCGTGAACTGCTGGGTGCTTGGGTCAACGGTGACGGCACCTACAACAAGACCCTCGGCTCCACCTCTGTTGTGACGACTTCCTACGACCTCGTTTGCCAGATGCAGATGCTGATGGCGAACTGCGGCCTGACGCCACGGATGTATTGCCGCTACGGCGGGCAGAACGTCGAGATCCGTCAGGTTGTGAACGCTGGGTTCGTGCGTCACGAGGCCAATGGCCGTTTGCCTTCTTATGATCTGGTCCTCCAGAAGGGGCAGGCAGTCGCTTTGGCTCCTTACACGGACAAGTGCCCAAGCGAAGGGCGTCCGATTGCGAACCGCGTGCAGGACGACTTGGTGATGTTCCCGATCACGGCCATTGACCCCTTCCAATACACAGGTTGGGTCTACGACATGGAAGTGGAGGAGGACCACTCCTACGTCGTGGAAGGCGTGGCCGTCCACAACTGCACCATCGACTTCTCCGTTTGCACCAAGTGCGGCAACGTCGCGGTGGACGAGACGGAGATGTGCAGCCACGTTCGCTACATGAAGGGCAACACGTTCTTTGACGAGAACGGCACCCGCCGCAAGATTGCCGAACTCTGCGGGCACCCCAGCGTGAACCCCACTGGCGGTGTGACCTTCATCGAGGCGTCGTGGGTCGAGACCCCGGCTTTCGAGGGCGCGGTCATGCGGAACGTGCTGGAGGCCAAGGCGGTTCCCGCCAAGGTAATGCGTCAGGCCCAGCAAGTGCTGTCCACGGTTCCCGCCAAGTGGGATGCCAAGGCTCGCCATAAGAAGGCACGCGCCCTGCACTTGGCCGAGGACGACTTTGGCTTTGGTGGTGAAGGCGGCGAAGCCGAGGGTGGCGAGGCTGCTGCTCCTGCGGCTCCCGCTGAACCGCCGAACCCCTTCAAGGACATCGAGGATCAAGTCCAGCAGCACATCCTTACTCGCGTGCTGGACAACCTCAAGCAACAAGTCGAGAAGGGCAAGAACGAAGCAGTAGCGCCGAATGACACGCAATCTACTGGCGCACTCGACAGCACGCTGAACAAGCAGGCTGCTCGCAAGTATCTCACAGGGCTAAACGCATTGGTCAAAACGGCACGGTCGGACATTGACCTGATTGATCGCGTTGCTGCCTACAACCAGTCTATGGGGGTGCAGATCCCCACAGAAATCTACAGGGCGGCAGTCCGTGTAGGTTCCGCTGCTCGGTACGGTTCCGAGCAGCATTTCATGACCGCTTGCCGTGGCTGTCTTGGACGGAAACTGTCCGCAGCCGAGGCCAATACCCTGCTTCGGCTCGGCAAGCTACTCGACCTTTACAGCCATCACGGCTAGGAGTTGCAGAAACCATGACGACTCGTAATCGCATGACTTGGCAGCGGAACAAGAAGGCTTCGCCGCCGCCCGCTTCCTATGGTTGGACGCCCGACCACCCCGCTTTCTACCCCGACCCGGAGGCCGATCAGTACGAGAACGGCGATACGTCGTCGTGGGCTGAAGATCCGACCAAGGGTCCGTATGCCCAAGGCCCAGCCCCGGCCAGCCAGAGTTGGGTTCCGTCGCATCCCGCCGCCAAGGCTGATGCGATGGGGCCGATCTCGCCGCCCGTTGGCCCCGATGCTGGCAAGAAGGCTGCGGCCCTCCGCGCTCGCGTCGAGAAGAAGGCTGCTAAGTGCATCCGCGTTGCCTCGGCCATTCTTGGCAAGGGCGCGTCGGTGCAGGCCATCGAGAACAAGGCCCTGAGCCTCATGGATCTGCCCGACAACAAGATCGAGGCGGCTCTGGTCAAGGTGCGTCAGGCGTTCCTGACTGGTGATGGCCCGGTTGCCGAGGACATGGACGGCGACGGCATCGACCAGAACGACCCGGAGACCTACGACTACGAGGGTCTGATGGAAATCGAGACGCCGCCGATCATGGCCGACAAGAAGGCTGGTGGTTTCCCGATGGCCGCTCAACCGATGTCCCCGATGTCCGACGAGGGCATGGATGACGACAGCGTTGAGACCATGCTGGCTGAGATGATCAGTCAGGCTGAGGACGTGGAAGGCGAGGAGTTGCTGGCCGAGATGATGACGCAGGAGGCCGACAAGAAGGCTGACATCTACGCGGATGACGCCGTCGAGACCATGCTGGCCGAGATGCTGCAAGAGAAGAAGTCGGACAAGAAGTCCGATGCTGCCATCATGGCCGACAAGAAGGCTGAGAAGATGGCCGATGCTCTCGCCAAGGCGAGCGCGGAGATCAAGGCTCTCAAGCAGCAGATGGCCGAGATGAAGGCGAACCTGATGGCTGAGGACGAGCCGACCGCTGACGACATCATGGGTGAGGATCCGATGGCGTTGGACGGTGGCGTCGAAGCCGACGACGAGCTTGCCGCAATCTTTGGCTTCAAGCAGGCCAAGAAGGCTGACAAGAAGTCGGACAAGAAGTCGGACAAGAAGTCCGACCTCAAGGCCGACAAGAAGTCGGATAAGAAGTCGGACAAGAAGTCCGAGGGTGAGGAGCCGACCGCCGAGGAAGAGGTCAAGCAGGCCAAGAAGCTGGCTCGCCTGATCTCGAAGCTGGCCGAGGAAGCCAAGGAAGTCGAAGCCGATGAGGAGCCGACTGCCGAGGACGAGCCGAAGGCTGACAAGAAGTCGGACAAGAAGGCCAAGCGTATGGCCAAGCTGAAGGCTCTGGCCAAGCTGGCCAAGAAGATTGCCGAGGAAGCGAAGGACGCTGACGACGACGACGACGACGGCGAGGAGACCCCCGCCGAGGAAGTCAAGAAGGAAGCCGCTCGCCGTCTGGCCGCGATCAGCCGCATGGCCAAGAAGATCGCTGCTGAGGTCGAGTCGGATGACGACGACGGCGACGACGATGATGGTGAGGAGAGCGAGGAGGCCCCCGCTGAGGAGGCTAAGAAGGAAGCTGCTCATCGTCTGGCCCTTCTGAACATGCCCGCACGCGGCTTCGGAAAGAGCAAGAAGTCTGAGGATGTCGATGCCGACGAGGTTGATGCCGATGAGGTTGATGCCGACGAGGAGCCGAAGGCTAACAAGAAGTCGGATAAGAAGTCGGACAAGAAGGCTTATCGTTCGTTGTTCGCGGACGATGAGACGGCTGACGACGACGATGACGACGGCGACGATGACGAGGATGTCGAGGTCGAGGTTGAGGAAACCGAGACCAAGAAGGAAGCTCGTCTGCGCCCGCAGGCTCGCAAGGCCAGCAATGGCGTGAAGTCGCTCGGCGCGGTGCGCGTGGCTTCGACTGGCGGTGGCGATCTGGCTTCTCTGTGGAAGTCGGCCCCGGACGTGTCGGATCACTTCTAACCGTCTGACGGCACAACAGCCTGACCCCCTGTGAGGTTCGCCCTCACAGGGGGTCAGGTGCTTTTGGGGCACCTCCTAGTAAGGGATGTCATCCTCGGGGTCGAGCGCAAGGGCAGGGGCAGTCGCAGGGGTAGCGCACTTGACCCAACCCTCCTCTTTCGCCAGTTCCTCCAGTGCCTCGTACATCTCGTACTCGGGGAGTTCCTCGATGCAGACCTCACAGTCGAAGGGGTCGTAGTAGCTAGTCATTGCGTACCTCTCGTCGGGCGGCTCGCTGCCTCCCTCACTTTATGTACGCTCGACCCCCTGCCTGCTAACGCTTTTCTCGCTAGATAGCTGATACTCACCACAATGGGTGTGACGCAGTCCAAGGTGGCCTGCGTCCGTTGTGTACCCCGCCCCCTGTAAACAGGGAGCAAAGGAGGCTCAAATGCCTTTGCTTGGACAGGCCAGCGGTGGCTTCACGGAATCGTCCTCGGCTCTTCGTATTCTGAACGTCGGTATTCGCAATACCGTTGGCGTTCTGACCTCGGATAGCTTCACTCAGACGAACCCGCCTGCGGTCACTGGCAACGTCACTTCGCAGGTCGATACGACCAAGCGTGGTGTTCTCTCGGGTTCTGTTGCTTTCGCTCGCGGCGATGCCGCTGGTGGCAGCAACTACATCGGTGGCCCCGGCATCAGCGCGACTGCTGCCACTGGCCCCGCCACGCCGACCACGCCCGTCTCGGTCGTGCTGGGTGTGTTCATCAACAGCGCCAATGGCAACCCCTACGAGAACACCCCCGGCCCGGCTTCGGGCAAGGGGCCGTATGTCTCGGGTATGGGTACCTACGGCAACGCCCTGTTCGAGACGAAAAATCTCAACAGCGGTGCCGCGTTGACCTACGCCGTGGGTGACTCGCTGTTTGCGTCGTGGAATGGCTACTTGACCAACGTCAACAACGCCAACAACTACTACGCTTCCACCGTGATCGGCATCCTGAAGATGCCTGCTGACGCCGTGCAGAACGAGCTGGTCTACGACCAGCGCATCTAACGGCAGGAGGGCATTACCATGCAGGACAACGTCAATAACGCTGTGAAGCAGAAGATCATCTCGGAGTACATCAAGACTCCGGGCGGTCGCGCCAAGCTGGCTGCTTCGATGACCCAACCCCTTCGTCTGCGTCGTGACTACACCGCCGTGGGCCGCAAGACCTTCTTGGTCGAGCAGCTTCCCGACGGTGCGCTCCCGATCTACGACAAGGATCCCGATGTCACCGCCTACGTCGTGGGTGAGGAAGGTCAGAACATTCTGGCCATCACCAAGCCGCGCCGTGTGATCTTCCCGCTGTTCGAGATTGCCTCGAACCCTGAGATCCCGCTGACCCAGATCAAGGAGCGTCGTTTCGATCTGATCGAACGTGCTCAGGATCTGGCCCGCGCTCAGATTCAGGCGGCTGAGGACGAGCGTGTGTTCGCGGTTCTCGACGCCATCGCCACGCAGGGCTTTGACTCGGTTCCCGCTGGCACCAACCCGGACATCCCGGTGGTCGCTCCGATCACCCCGGCTGTTCTGGCTGATGCCTACGCGCTGATCGAGCGTCACGATCTGCGTGTGGCTCGCGTGTACATGAACGCTCGTGACTATGCGGACATCCGCAAGTTCGGTCGCGACATTCTGGACATCGAGTCGCAGGCGGTGCTGCTCAAGACTGGTTTGCAGGCCACCCTGTGGGGCGCTCAGATCATCACCAGCCGTCTCGTGCCCGTGGGCACGGTGTACGTCTGCTGTGAGCCTGAGATGTTCGGTCGTATTCCCGTCCGTACCGAATTGACGGTGCTGTCGGCTGACGATCCGAAGGCTCGCACCATCGGCTTCTCGGTGTTCGAGAACCTCGGTATCGGCGCGTACAACCCGAAGGGTCTGGATCGCCTGATCGTGACCCGCTAACGGTCACAACCAAGGCTAAGGGCTGACCGAAGCCCCCTGATGGCGTAAGCTGTCAGGGGGCTTCGGCGTTTCTGCCTATACCCCCGCCCTTCTTGGGATCGTCCCCGCCTCAGACTGATAGGGACACAGAGGTACCGTGCCGCTCGTCAAGCCGCCAACCTTTGGAGACGCCCCTCGCATACGGGTCATGAACCCCCTGAGCGAGGTGCTGTGCGACTACTTCGAGCAAGTGCTGGTC
>Ga0075473_10001278_pt1 | contig 10458 bp, 11 predicted proteins | sample DEB19_08_DNA_FD_76340 | JGI IMG/M metagenome (GOLD analysis project Ga0075473, IMG submission 76340) | Aqueous microbial communities from the Delaware River and Bay under freshwater to marine salinity gradient to study organic matter... | ecosystem: Environmental > Aquatic > Marine > Coastal ... | reverse complement strand
GGTATATTAAAAACAAAAATTGAGGACAAGCTGGTTTACTCATATGTCAACAACACAATGAAAAAAGATTTATTTGTTTTTGAACAATTAATTTTAAATAATAAAAATTTAAGCAAATTATACCTAATGTATGATGAATTATCATCAAAAAAGGGTTTATCAGAGTCTGTTGGTAATGATTTTATATCCGAAAGTATTTCGGAATTTAAATCAATTAAAAAAAATATAACAAGGTCAGACCTGGACGAAATTAATATGTGGATTGGACATTTAAAATCGGAAAATAGATATGTTGATATTGACAACCTTTTTACAACTAACGTTACAAAACTTGAGGAAAAAGTTAAAAGTAAAAAAAATATTTTAACAAATTTAATGGATACACAAAATATTACGGAATCAAAACCTAATGTAACTTTATCTAATTTAATGAACATAGCTAACAAAACGGTAAATGACTATTTAGATACATTATCAGAATCAGAAAAGAATGAGATTAAAAAAATTATGACTGAGGATGAAAATAAATTGGAAATAGAATTTAATTTTATAAAAGAAAACTCAATTACCAGATTAAATAATTTAAAAATGAATGAATCGGATTCTGATGTGATTAATACGATTGATCAAACAATATCGAAAATCGAAAACGAGACATTTAATAAAATCTCGTACGTTAAACTAAAAAAACTTAATGAGGATATTTAATTTTGATTTTTAAATTTTTCTCTATGAATAGCTTTATTTAAAATCTGTCTTTTTATGACAGATTTTTTTTTATATTCTTTTCGATCATTTAGAAAACTATTCTGTCTTGTTTTAATCACTTTACTCTTTAATTCTTTAAGAGCTTTTTCAATTTCATTTTTTCTTACTTTAACTATTAACATAATTTAAATTAAATGTTTATTATATTGATATATATACAAATTTTTCGTAAACTTATTAAAAAATAAACAAATATACTATGAAAAATAGAAATGAAAAAAGGAAAAACGTCAAAAATAGATGGTTTTAAAAATTCAAAAGTTTTATACGGAACCGTCGACTCAAAAAATTTAAAATCTTTATATCTAAATTTACAGACCTGGGTAGAACCAAAATACGAGTCTGAAAACTGGTCAAGAGTTATTATGAACATGAGTAGATCAGTAAAACATTCAATATATAATAATTTAGATACATCATTATTTAATAAAAATTACATAGTAGATCTAGATTTAAGGTCTAGTGGAATTCAGATGAATAAAAAATCATTTATGAATTTAGAGATAAATTTATATTTAACCGAAAATATGGATTTTAAATCAAATGAAATAAAAAAATCATTAAAAAATTTAGTTAAAAGAATATATTCTGAAGTTTTAAATGATAATTCACATTTTGAATTTTATTTAACTAAAAATGGAAATTATAAAGATGTTAAGATAAAAACAGAAAAAGTTTAATATTTATTATAAAACTTTAAAATGAAAATATTAGCACCTAATGAAACCGGTAAAGGTATTCTAATTGAGTACGACGCTGGGTATATAAATCCTAAGTCGGAAAACAATCATTATATAATGGAATCCAAAAGTTTTATGGACCACTCAAAACCTTTTGAGTTCTACGCTGTACTCCAAAAGTACGACACACCTAATAGAAATGGTCGTGTATATCCTAAGAATATATTAATGAGAGAGGCGGATAATTACAGAAAAATGATTGACAAGGGTATTTCATTATCCGAGTTAAATCACCCAGAGTCATCACTAATTGATCTGGATCGTGCGTCACACATTATTACAGATATATGGTGGGATGGTCCAGTATTACTTGGTAAATTAAGATTATTAACTAGTCCTGGTTTTCATGAAAGAGGAATATGTTCAACCAAAGGTGATATAGCAGCTAATTACCTTAGACAAGGGGTTACACTTGGCATCTCATCTAGAGGTGTTGGATCCTTAAAAAAGGTGGGTGAAAGGAATGAAGTACAGGATGACTTTGAATTAATATGTTTTGACCTGGTTTCATCACCATCAACTCCTGGAGCTTATTTATTCCTAAATAAAGATGACAGATTTAAATATGAAGAAAATTTAGAGGAAGAAAAGAAAATGAATATTGGTAGAGCAACCGGAATGGAATCATCATCAATAGACAAAACAAAAAGTCTAATGGATAAATTATCTTCGTTTCTTGACAAATAGAAAAAAAAGTTTTATTTTTGTCCTAAATTAATAAATTAATAAAATTATGGAACAAGGACAAATGTATTTTGTAACCAAGATCACGTCGGATCTTTTAGACAGTGAAACCGGTAAAGTTAGAAAAGTAAAAGAAGAAAAGTTAGTTTTGGGATATAGCCCAACTGATGTTGAAGCTAAAGTAACAAAAGTGTATGAAAACTACACAATGGACTGGAGAATTACGTCAATAACCGAAAGTAAAATTGACGAGGTTATCGAATAAAAAAAATAAATAAATATTTTTTATACTTGGGGACACAATAGTGTCCCCATTTTTTTTTCATATAAAAATCTAATTATTTGAATTTTTTTAATTTCAATACTATTTATATGGAAACAAAATAATAAATGAAAAAAAATTCTTTAGTAGAAGATACACTATTCCAGATTAATAATTTGGAGAATGTTATTAAAGAGAACGCACAGGGAATACTTCAATCTACAATGAAAGAAGAAATCAAATCTTTAGTAAAAGAATCGTTAATGGAACAAAGTGAACCAGCGGTTGATAATGACGAAGACGAAGTAGAAGGGGTTGCAGAACCTATGGACGACACTCAGGATCTAGGTGATGATGACATGATGGCTGATGATGACATGATGGCTGATGATGACATGATGGCTGACGATGACATGATGGCTGACGATGACATGATGGCTGATGATGAAGAGACTATTGACATGACTGACGCTTCACCAGAGGAAGTTCTTAAGGTGTTTAAAGCTATGAGTGATGAAGATGGTATTATTGTCAAAAAAGACGATAACATGATTCATTTAACAGATGATGATAATGAGTATTTAATTAAATTAAACGAGTCCATGAAAGATTTTGAATATGAAGTAGATGATTTTGAAGATGATTTTGAAATCCCGGTAAAGTCTAAAAGACACAGAGATCACGGTCATGAATCTAAATTTAATAAACCAAGTAGATCTAAAAAATTCGAAATGGATTTAGATGATCTTGAACTTGATGAGTATGATTATATGGGTCATGACTTATATGAATCAGACCCTATGGTTTATGAGATGGAAGATTATGATGATTTAAATGAGGGAGACCCTATGGTTTATGAGATGGAAGATGAAATGTCAGGAGCTTACAATCCGGATGATACAATTTATGAAATTGAGATGGATGTTGATTCCGATGACGATTATTCTGATGAGGATTATTCTGATGAGGATGAGATTGATTTCGATGAAATTAATTTTGACGACGATGAAGTAGTTCGTGAATCTAAATCATTCAAAGCTAAAGGTATGGGTATGGGATCAGCATCAAAATTCAAATATGGTAAACGACCAAACTTAGACAAAGGTTTTGATGAGGACATGAAGGAAGGTCCTAAACACAAATTTACTGGTAAAGCTAAATTTGAGTACAAAGAGGAAGTTAATTCTGATGGCAAATTAAAACCACTATCTAAGAAAAAAGAAACAAAGGAAGCTTCTAGAACTCTTGGTAACGGAAAAAGATTTGGAAGAATGGGGTTAGATAAACCAAAAGCAGCTCCAAGACACCTAAGAAAAGAAAGTACTGAGGAACTTCACGTTTTAAGAAATAAGAATGAGGAATATAGAAAAGCTTTGGATCTTTTTAGAAATAAACTAAATGAAGTGGCTGTATTTAATTCTAATTTGGCTTACGCTACACGATTATTTACAGAACACTCAACAACTAAACAAGAGAAACTTAATATTCTTAAAAGGTTTGACAATGTTGATACTTTAAAAGAATCTAAGAATCTTTATCAGTCAATTAAAGGAGAACTTTCAGAAGGAAAAACTGAATCTAGTAATATTACAGAATCAATCGAGAGAACAGTATCTAAAGCACCAACAAATGGTTCAGCTGTTAATCTAATTGAATCTAAAACTTATGAGAATCCTCAGTTTTTAAGAATGAAAGACTTAATGACAAAAATAAAATAAATAAACCTAAAAATAAAAACCTAAAAAATGGGAGCATTATTAGAATCAGGTCTTGTAGGTAACATCGGGTTAAAGCACCTTAAAGTTATCAAAGAAGACACAATAAACAAATGGGACAGATTAGGGTTCCTAGAGGGTCTTAAAGGACACTTAAAAGAAAACGTAGCTCAGTTATATGAGAACCAAGCGTCTTTCCTAATTAACGAAGCAACTTCTGAAGGTTCAAACGGAGCTTTCGAAACTGTTGTTTTCCCTATCGTGAGAAGAGTATTCTCTAAATTATTAGCTAACGATATCGTATCGGTACAAGCTATGAACTTACCAATCGGTAAATTGTTCTACTTTATTCCTCGTATCCAAGGTTACGCTACAGGAGATACTCCAAGTGCAGCTAACGGATGGACTGGATTTGGTGAACATTATTCACCAATCGGATCACCAGAAGCGGTAGCTAAAGGTGAGAATGATCCAGGTCAAGGGTACCCAGGATATGCTGGAATTAATAACAAACCATTCAAGAAAAATCTTTATGATTTATTTTATGAAGGTTCTGAAGGTGAATTAGATCCTCCAGGGTTATTTGATTACTCTAAAGGTTCTTGGACCGCTGTTTCACAAACTACAGTAATGCAGGTATGGGTTGGATCTGGTTTAGAGGACGCTGACGCTGGTCAATTAGATAGTCAAACAAACCTTCGTAAGGTTATCGTTAAACTTTGTGGATGGAAAGCTATTCCAGGTATTGGTAAATTAATTGGACCTGATGGTCATGAGGTAGATTCAGAAACTTTCTTGTCAGACCTTAGATTATACGCTAATACAAATTTCTTAGCTCAAAATTCACCTTGTACTCCATTATTTAACACTAATGGTGATCCTAACTCTTTATTGTTCCGTGTGGTAACACAAATCTACGGTAAGGGTATTGTTCAACCAACATCAAATCTAGAGTACACTGATTATCCAAAAAATGGTAACGGTGGTGCGTTTAACAACACTTGTGATGTTGACGGATGTATCTACTTAGAAGCTGATCTTTCTTGTCCAGCTTGTGCTACATGTAAAGATACTTCTTTAGATGGTTACACTGGGTCTACAACCGTATCTCAAGTTGATATTGAATCAATCACAGCTGTTTGGAGACGTTATAAAAACTTGGAGTTTGAAGATCAAATTGGTGAGGTTTCTTTCGACTTGGAATCTGTTACAGTTTCTGTCGCTGAAAGAAAACTAAGAGCTCAATGGTCTCCAGAATTAGCTCAAGACGTTGCGGCATTCCACAACATCGACGCTGAAGCTGAATTAACAGCTTTATTATCTGAACAAGTAGCTGCGGAAATCGACCGTGAAATCTTACGTGACTTACGTAAAGGTGCGGCTTGGAACCTACGTTGGGATTACAACGGATGGAGAAGAGTACAACAAGTAACTTCTTACACCCAAAAAGACTGGAATCAAACATTGATTACAGCGATCAACCAATTGTCAGCTCAAATCCACAAGTCAACTCTTCGTGGTGGTGCTAACTGGATCGTTGTTTCTTCTGAAGTTTCAGCTATTTTTGATGACTTAGAATACTTCCACGTATCTAACGCTTCACCTGAACAAGATCAATACAACATGGGTATCGAAAGAGTTGGTACTTTAGCTGGTCGTTACCAAGTGTATAGAGATCCTTACTTCCCACCAAACCAAATCTTGTTGGGTCACAAAGGTACTTCTTTATTAGACACTGGATACATCTACGCTCCGTACGTACCTCTACAATTAACACCTACAATGTATAACCCATTCAACTTCACACCTATCAAGGGTATCATGACAAGATACGCTAAGAAAATGGTTAACAACCGTTTCTATGGACGTATTACAGTTGATGGAGTTCGTACATTTGATTTAAGAGAATTGAGATAATCAATATATCTTTAGAATAAGAAAAGGTCAGAGAAATCTGACCTTTTTTATTATATGTTAATTTTTACTTACGTTTTGTTCATTTATTGACTAATTTATGAAATGATAATGTATTGTGTAAATATTTATTAAATACAACACATTTATTATGAAAAAACATATTATTTTTTTACTAATGATTTTCATTAGTTTTACCTCTAGATCACAATGTAATAATTACATTATTTATGAAAGTTTTACGAGTACATTACCAACACAAGGGGGTACGTGGACAGCAAATTCCATGATAGCGGTTACAACCCCAGTTAGAACTGGTACTCACGCTATTGGTTTTAATGGTACTGGTGACTGGATTAGAACCCCACAAATATCCAATCCTAGTATTTTGTCTTTTTGGTACCGTAGAAGTGCTAATACAACCGCTTGGACATTAAACATACAAACTTCACCGGATGGTACCACTTGGACAACTAGATCTACAATAACTACTGTTACGGGTACATATACACAATATTCACTTGATTTAGGATCGTTAGGTTTGACAAATGTTTTTATTAGATTTTTAGATTCTAGAGTTTCAGGAGCTCATGAAAGGTATATTGATGATTTAAGTATAACATCAACAATATCAACACAAAATACATTAATACCGGTTTTATCTAATTGTTCACAAACATTATCATCAACATTAACATATTCATTATCTGACGATGGAGGACCAGCTGGTCCGATATCTACCGGATACGGTAATAGTGTTGATAGAACAATAACCCTAACACCGTCTGATAACACAAAAAAATTACAATTATCGTTCACACAGATGGATTTGGAGACTACTTATGATTATTTATACGTATATGATGGTCCAAATACCTCATCACCGTTATTAGCTACTCTAAATGGTACAACAATACCATCAAACATTGTTGCAACCAATTCTTTAGGTCAATTAACAATTAGATGGACAACTGATATATCCAATGTTGGCACTTGGGGTGGGTTTTTAGCTAGTATAACTTCAGTATCACTATCAATACCAAGTTGTATAACGTCACCAACCTCACCAACAAACGGAGCAACTAATATTTCATTAACCCCAACCTTATCCTGGCCTTCAACAACGTACGCTAGTAATTATGATGTTTACTTTGGTACAACATTACCAGTAACACCGACTACAAATACAACATCAACTACTTACTCACCAGGAACTTTAATTGCTAACACAACATATTATTGGAAAATTATACCTAAAAACTCATCCGGTAGTCCGGTGGGATGTACCTCATGGTCATTTACAACACTAACACCACCAATAAACGATAATCCAAGTGGTGCTATATCTTTAACATTAAACACTGGAACCTATTCAACATATACAAATTTATACTCAACATCTACATCAGTTACCACACCAAGTTGTGCTAGTTATACAGGTGAGGACGTATGGTTTAGTTTAGTGGTACCATCAAACGGAATTGTTGAGATAGACATGATACAAGGTGTAATTACGGACGCTGGTATGTCAGTTTACACTGGATCTATCGGTTCTTTAACTGAAATAGCTTGTGATGATGATAATAGTGTTAATGGGTTAATGCCGTATCTCTACTTAACAAGTTTAAGTCCTGGACAAACAATATATATTAGAGTTTGGGAATATGGTGGTGGGACAACAGGTACTTTTGGTATTTTAGCTAATTCACCGGTTCCTTTACCGGTTGAACTTATTAGTTTTGATGGTGTTGTATATCCCGGATTTAATTTAATAAAGTGGGTTACAGCTTCAGAATATAACTCAGATTATTTCCAAATTGAGAGAAGTACTGATGGTGAAACTTGGAAAGTTGTATCAACAAAAACAGCTTCAGGTAACAGTAACACAAAGGTTTATTATAGTTATTTGGATAATATTAGTGAATTCACAATTAATTATTACACATTAAAACAATATGATTTTGATGGTCAGTGTAAAACATACGGACCAATATCTTTAGACAATACAAAGCAATTTAAAAAGATATTAAAATATGTTGATATAGTTGGTAGAGAGGTTGATAATGATACTAAGGGTATTGTATTTGAGTTGTATGAGGATGGGACAATGAGGAAGATAATTAGGTATTAGATAGTACCCTAATAGCTTTTGATATTACTTCAGTTTCACCGATGGTAAACGCTCCTCGGTTATGAGCTGATTTAACAGATTCGACCAGGAAATAGATTGATTTTTCCCTATCCATTGTTGATAACATTAGTTCTAAATGGTCTTCATTTAAGATGTTTATAGATCCAAACAAATTACCGTAAATTTCCTCTTTTTCTTCCATAAAGATATTTATAGTATAATGATAAGTAATAACAAAATAAAGGAAATAATACAAGAAGTGACATCCACTAATGGAAGTCGTGGATCTTATATTGGACCACTTCAGAACGGGATTAGATTATTTAAAAAAGATCAATTAGATCCATATACAGTACCTGTATCAAAATATGATAGTCCAGAATTAGAATATGACAGTTATGATGGTAAAATGGATACACCAAAAAAGAAAATAAAATCAATAGAAAAAAAAGCTAAGAAATCTTCCGAATATTTAAAAAAACACCCCAATTTAACATTTAGTGATGATGAGGGTAATATAATAAATCCATTTCCGGGTAAAATAACTGAATCTGATACCACTATTTCAGCTGGTGGTTACAATGGACCTGTAGAATTAGGATTACGTAAATGGAAAAAACATATTTTAGGTCCATATACGGACGAAGTTAATCACCACACAACAAAAAAACATAAAGAAAAAACACTTAAAAATAATATTAATCGTATTGTTGGTGTTTGGGAAAAGGACCCACATACAAAATCACACGATGTGGAAACATATCCCGTACACACAATTAATGAAGACCTGGGGGTTTGGTTTGGTACCAAGAAAAAACCTAAAGGATCAAAACAACCAAAAGGTCCATGGGTTAATATTTGTCGAAAGGTAGATGGTAAACACCCACCGTGTGGTAGACCAGACACTAATAAGGGGGGTTATCCTAAATGTAGAGCAGCTGGTGTAGCTGGTAAAATGTCAGATTCACAAAAAAAAGCTGCTTGTCAACAAAAACGAAAAGCTGAAAAGAAAGATACACAAAGTGGTAAAGGTCAAAAACCTGTTATGACTTCATATAAGACCCGTAACGAATCGATTGGTAAGTTAGTTAACCGAATCCTTATCGAGATTAGAAATTCGTTCTAAAACGTTGTGTAGTGAGTTTTTAATCTGTGAATTAACGGTATCCTCATAAGATAATCTTCTTTTTTCCGTTTCTATGTCAAAAATTTGAGTTACTCGTTCCCAGTCACGGTTAGATAATTTAACACTATAGTGGTATACGTGATTTGTTAAATCAATTCTAGTATAATCCATGGTGATGAAAATATCTAGTTCTTTATTTTCCATGTATCTTTTGGATGACATGGGAGCGATCATGAATTTAGTAGATGGGTGTTTTATAACTTTTAAACAAATCATAAAACAAGTTTTTTCATATGTGGTTGTTTGGTCCTCATATGTTGGTATAACTCTACCTTTCTTCATCCAGATATAAAACCTTAATTTTAAACGTCTAAAAAATCTAAATAGTTTCTTTTTCATAATGTTAATTTGTTTGACAAATATACACGAAAAAACTAATTAAACAAATTTTTTGATTTTTTTTTAACAATAAGGTGGTGAGCAACGTTTTTTACCATCAAGTCCTGGTTTTGTACCTTTACATACTTGGACAGCATATCCGTTAGCGTAAGCACTTGGGTAAACATCAAATTTAGATTTAGCCGCTGATTTACCTCTAGAACACAATTTAGTACCTGATTTTTTTCTACCCTCAGACATCATGTCTTTGTCATCAATATTCATTGACATTTCCATACCGTCTTTTTTGGATTCGTTCATAATAAAATCAAAAACTTGATCCATATTATTTTTAGCTTCGGATATGTGATCTTGAGCCCAATCATGTCCATTTTCCAATATTGATTCTACCATTTCTTGGTCTAAATCTAGTAATAAATCACATTGTCTTCTCATTTGTTCAAGATTAGAAAAGAACATATATCTTGACGATCTGTGTTCCTCTTCTTCCATTAAAATTCTTTTAATTATTCTGTTTAAATTCATATTCATACTTTTTTAATTATTTAGTCCAAACATCCCACCCAATGATACTGAACCCATCTGGGTTACAGGTGTCCCATAACCATCAGTCCATACTGGATGTGGGGGTACTATTTGTGTAACTGTTCCTCCTGTAGCACCACAGTCACAACATATCACACATTCGAAATATTCAGTACCAGATTCTCTACCAGAAC
>Ga0075473_10001277_pt1 | contig 10460 bp, 9 predicted proteins | sample DEB19_08_DNA_FD_76340 | JGI IMG/M metagenome (GOLD analysis project Ga0075473, IMG submission 76340) | Aqueous microbial communities from the Delaware River and Bay under freshwater to marine salinity gradient to study organic matter... | ecosystem: Environmental > Aquatic > Marine > Coastal ... | reverse complement strand
GATTTGACACAAAAAGCTGACTTCCTTGACTGTGCGCGTTATATTATTAATACATTTGTAAAGCCCGACATCGAGCGGCACCAAAAGCATAACTTCGGACAACTAAACTTCAGGTGATGTATTGCAAAACATGTCTACAAGTCAACCCACTTCCGCGCTGCGTGGAGCCAGGTGGCGAAATCATATTGACCGGGATAACCTTCCCCAATGATGTCAACACGAACCTTTACGCCATATTGTGGGACCATTCCAACAACAGGCAGAACCTATTCAACATAACTGTGGATGGATTGGGCGAGATAACCGAGACTGATGGCGTGGCTTCGACAGGCTTGAATCTGACCGATGCTTACAATCTGATGGGGCATAGCTACGAGCTGGAGTTCACAACGCTGAACCTTGAGCCAGTGATCGCGACCATTGATGGCACCGACACCTGCTGCGTGAAGTTCACGACCTTGAAGCCATTGGTTGGAAACGGCGAAATCGAACTAACCACAGGACAGTGCGATGCTTGAGATTCTGGCAGGCATAATCGTTTCGAGCTGCATCTCTGTTGGGGTGTATGTCTCGGCGCAGTTCAATAATTACGAGGCTTTCGATGACAGCCCTGAGATATTGCGCAAGGAGCGTATCGATGGGGCGATGATACTTTGGTGGGTCAGGTGGTACGGTTCATATCTGCCTTATCTGATGCGGAAACCCCTGTACTTTTGCCTACCATGTATGGGGTCAGTTTGGTCTGTTCCTGCGCTTTTGTATCTATCTTTGCCGTGGTACTATTGGCCGTTCTTCATGCTTGGCACATGCGGCATCAATGGACTCATTAGATACAATTTCAACACATGAAGAAGCACTACCATCGCGTTCATGGTTTCCATTACATCATGCGCGGCGGCGAGTGGTATGTGTTGATAGAAGGTAGGTGGCATAAGTGCGCCCCTCCCACGCAGCGATACCCCTTATTAATAAATGATGATATTCAAAAAGAAACAGCCCGACCTCAAAGCGATTTGGAAGGAACATCGGGAGGAACTGCTTAAGCTCTACGCTGCCGAGGTTCCACAGGGCGATAAGCTTAGTATGGAGAAAGCCCTGGTGGATTTGGATGGCAAGGTTTACTATCGGTTCACAGGCTCCAGCACCATCATCCCCTTGGAACGAATGGGCAAGATGCAGGACTTCCTGACCATGATGAGTGCCGGTCTTGATGAGAAGGAGCTGACCGCTTTGATTGATGTGGCCAATGGCGAATTGGCTTTGGCACTGGCAGGCAAGAAAGCCGATGTGGTCAAGATTGGCGCGGTGCTTAGTCAGATCAAGGAACGGCAACAGATGATTCTGCACGATCAGTTGATGTGGCAGTTCATGGCGGTTCAGTTGGTTCGTGAGGATGAGCCTGCCGCCAGGTTTGTGCAGAAGATTCACGATGAGAAAGTTGAAGCGTTACAGCAGTTGTACTATCAGCATCCTGATTACGCTTTTTTTCAGACTCCCGAATTGAGGCTTTTAAACGAGCTGTTAAAGTGTTCACCACAAGATTGGGAAACATTGTTGGTCAACTCGATTCGGGAGAGAGACCGGTTAAAGAGGATGCTTTCATTCTTGCGTGGCGCGAAAGGATCAGGGAACGCCAAGAAGACCACCGTACCCATGTCATGATGCTGGTGGAGGGCGATGTCAGGAATTATGAGGCCATGATGTCGGCTAGTTGCGAGACCTACCTTATTGCAATGGAGGCTTATGTGAAGAAGGTTTTGTTGAATAAGCCTAAAGAAAAGTCACCCATTAAACGCTGAATTGGTTAAATTTACAGCATGGCAACTGAAGACATACTCATACGATATAGGGCTGATGTCAGCCAGCTTGAATCTGACATCAACAAGGTTATCGATAGTCAGGAGGAACTGACCAAGGCTACGCAGCAGAATACTCAGGCGCAGCAAAAGGCTGTTACTTCGGCCGAATTTGCAGCCAAGAAGCGAGTACAGTTGCTTGAGCAGGAAAGGGTAAAACTTGAAAAGCTCAAACAGGCGCAGAAGTTGGCTTTTGATCCTGCCGACATTGCCAAATACAATTCACAGATTGCGACTACTCAAAATAGGATTGAACTGCTTGGAGGTTCATATAAAAAAGCCGCTACAGATATAAATGCAGCTCAAAAGCAAGTATCACAAGGTAATGAGCAAGTATTAGGAACATTAAACAAAATCGGTTCGGCTTTTGGTATTGCGTTCAGTGCCGAGGCTTTGATTAATTTTGGAAGGCAGGCGGTCAATGCTTTTTTGGATGCCGAATCTGCATCAGCCAAATTAAGATTTGCCATTACTGAAATAGGCAGTGAAGGTGAAGATGCTTTTCAGAGATTAAGTGACCAAGCCGATAGATTTCAACAGACCTCCATATTTGATGCTGATGAAATCAGAAAAGCTCAAGCTGCATTGGCTGAATTTGGGTTGACAAGCCAACAGATTGAAAAGGCTATTCCTGGCATTATTGATTATGCCTCCAATACTGGAGATTTATTAGGTGCCATTAATTCAGTTGGTTCGGCTTTGGAAGGTCGAGCTGGTGAGTTTAAAAAATATGGATTACAGGTAGATGCTAATGCCACCAAGCAGGAGAATCTAAATAAGATAACGGAAACTTTTGCAAGGTTTCAAGGCAATGCAGCTGAAAAATTAAAGACAACCGAGGGTCAGTTAAAGAAAACCCAAAACGCTACTGAAGATTATATTGAGGCGATTGGTCAGGGCATTGTAGTTTACCTTAATGAGTTTGCAAGATTTGCCCAGGATCTTGTACAGCCATTGGTAGATGCTGTCAAGCAATTAGGTAATGCCTTAGCGAATCTAATTCCTGATGTTATTCTAAACAAAATAAAGGAATTAACCAAGGATACATCAGCCTTACAAGTTGCCTTTACAGTTATCAATGGCCCATTAGTTTTAGCAACAAAATTATTTGGCTTATTCCTAGAAACACTTACCAAGGTAGCTGCAACTGTTGGCGGTGTTGTTAATGTTTTCAAGGTTGGATTCCAAGAGATTGGAAACACTGTTACAGGTGTAGGTGCTGGCATAGTTGATACCTTGGAAGGCATTACCAATCTAGATACCAATAAGATTAAAAGTGGATTAGGCAAGGTTAAGACAACTTTCTCACAGGCTGGTAGTGATTTGGCTACTGCCTTTAATCAAGGCTATGAGGACACATTGAAAGTGGCTCAAAAGACTTCCGAAGAGGTTGCCGCTGCTGATGACAATATATTATCATCGATTGAATTAAAAAAGAAAAAAACAGAAGACCTTACTATTGAGCTTGAAAAGCAGCGTAAGATACAAGGCAATGCAGCAAGTCAGAATGTAGAAGCAATTGAAAAGGAACTTGAGGCGCGAAAGAAACAGGCTGAAGCAGCTAAGAAGGCTAGTGATGAAGCGGCAAAAGCAGCAGAGGAATTTAAGAAGTTAATTCAGTCCATAGATGCCGAGGTTGCCAAGCTTGAGGCTGATCTTGCCAAGCGCAAGATAGAAGTCATTCCGGCCAAGAGTCAAGCGGAACAGGAAGCTCGTATTAAGGCTTTGGCCGATTTGAATGAACAAGCCATCAATGATGAAATAGCTGGAAAGATTAAAGCAGTTCAGGAAGATACTAAACTTAGCGAAGAGCAAAAACAACAGGTAATTAAGAAATATGAGGAGCTAAAGCAAGCGAGGTTGAATCTTGCCCAGTTCAATGAGCAGAATGAACTTAATATCATTAGTGCCGAACAGGTAGCACGAATTGAGGCCGCTTATGCTCAGATTGATGCTTTGGATTTGGAGCAGGCTTTAACAGTTCAATCCGATAAGGTTGAAGCTGCTAATGAAGCGGTGGCTAAAAGCTTTGAGGATTTGTCTGAGGCAGTAAGCAAGGATGATTTTGAGAATGCCAAGAAGGCTGCCGAACAGCGAACTGCAACATTGAATCAGGAGATTCAGAATGAGCAGAATCTTAATGTAACGAGAATTGAAAATGCCAGGGAGGCTGAACTGGCAAAGGTAAAGGATGGCGAGGCTGCTGCCGCTGAACGAGCTGCAATCAATAAGAAATTTGATAAACAAATTGAAGATTCTGACAAAGCTTCAAAACAAAAGCAAGCCAAGAATAATGAGAATTTAACAACTACTGTTGAGGAACAGGAAAAGGCCGCTTATGATAGGCGAGTACAAAGAACACTTGAATATGCTCAGGCTACACAAGCTGTATTGCAAGAATTAGGTAATTTATTCAGCCAAATCACCGAGAATCAGATTGAAGAAGCCAATAAAGAAAAGGATGCAAGGATTGCCAATATTGATGAAGTGGAGGCACGCCAAAAAGAAGCATTCGAGCAAGGATTATTAAGTGAAGCAGAGTTTAAGGCTATTCAAGATGAAAACCGTAATGCAAGGGTCAATGCCGAAATAGCTGCCGAAAAGAAGATTCAACAAGCCAAGAAAAAACAAGCTTTGCTGGATAAGGCCAATGCATTATTTACCATTGCGATTAATACAGCTCAGAATATCGTTGGTCAACCTGGTCCATTGGGAAGTTTGATTCCGTTTTGGGTTGCTTTGGGTGGTTTGCAAGCTGCTGCGGTAATCGCCCAGCCTACGCCATACGCTCAGGGAACCAAGGATTCAGGAACCAAAGGCGAGATGGCGAGAGTTGGTGAACATGGTGAGGAGATTGTATGGATGCCATCCAATAGCAAGGTATTGCCCAATCGACAAACTCGGAAGTATGCCGATGTCATTGATGCCATGTTTGACAACCGATTGGATCATTACATCCATAAAAACTATATCGCTCCTGCTTTAATGGCTCAACAGAACGCCAAGCAGAATCAAAATAATAGGAATTTCGCGGAAAATATAGCCAATAGCATCACATATAATCAATCAGGATTGACCGCATCAGACTTGGAAGCCCAGCGGAAGAGGGGTCAATATATTCGAAATGTGGATGAGATTGCTTCAGCTATCGCCAAGAATCTTCCCAAATATGATCCTTATAGGGCATGACATATCAGATAGCCGACCTTAATTATTGGCAGTTCACCATTGATGACACCATCAATACCTTAATCATTCCAAAGTTCAGGATTGATATGATTGTTGATGAACCATACATCACAATCTATTGGAGTGATTCTGAAAAGGCAGCCACTGGAATAAGGCGCAGCATTACTTTAGATTACAATGATGTGCTGTTTGGTGCTTATGCGCCTAGCAGTGCCGCCGAGATTTTTACTTTAATAACTAATCTACAGAAAAAGGCTTGGGATGATATCATTGCCATGTTTGGCAGTTATGTTCCATATACCGGTGCCACAGGGAATGTTGATTTGGGAATTAATGGTTTGACCACTGACTTTGTAGCCTTCAGCCAAAGCCCCACGACAGGACCTGGGCATGCTCAAATAGGTTATAATGGAGCGACATTGGCTTTGGCTTATGACTTTGATACTACCAATGTCAGGGTTAACATAGGTCAGCAAATGTATGCCTATGTCATCAATGCCGAGGCGGTTACAATCAACAAGGGTGAGCCTGTTTATTTATTTGGTGCGAGTGGCAACAAGGCAACTGTAAAGCTTGCTGCCAATGGTGCTGATGCGACTTCCGCCACTACTTTGGGTTTGGCTGCCGAGGATATTTTAGCTACTAAACCAGGATTGGTGATCACTCAGGGCGTATTGGATGGATTGAACACAGGTGCTTATAGCCCTGGCGATATCCTTTACCTTGGAGCTACGGCAGGAACATTGACCGCAACCAAGCCTTATGCGCCTAATCACTTAGTCTATATCGGGGTGGTCGAGAAGGCTAATGCTGGCAATGGTCAGATATTGGTAAGACCTCAGAATGGTTACGAGCTTGATGAGATTCATAATGTGGATTTGATTACAACGCCTCCGACCAATGGGCAGGTTTTGACTTATAATAGTTCTAGTCAACTATGGGTACCTGGAACGGTCAGCGGATCAGGAACAGTCACATCGATAGCTACCAATAGTCCGATTACAGGCGGAACAATCACTACCAGCGGAACAATTGGGATAGATAATGCCAAGGCTGATGATGCGACAAAAGGAGCTGCTGCATTTAGAGCATCGGATTTCAATGACAATGGATCAGGACTTATCAGCATCGATTACACTAATGCACAAGCTGCCAGTGCTTCCAATAAAGGCTTCCTAACTTCAACCGATTGGTCCACATTCAACGCCAAAGAGCCTGCCTTAACCAAGGGCAATCTTACTGAAGCGACAAGCTCGGTTCTGACCATATCGGGCGGAACGAGCGCGGTTATTGGTTCGGGAACATCAATCCAGGTGAAGCAAGCTAGTGGGGCGCAATCAGGATATTTGAGTTCTACCGATTGGACTACATTCAATAATAAGGGGACTGGCACGGTTACAAGCATAGCCACCAGTTCCCCCATTACAGGCGGAACGATTACAGGCAGTGGAACCATTGGAATAAGCAATGCCGCAGCGGATGGAACCACCAAGGGCGCAGCAGCGTTTACAGCAGCGGATTTCAACGATAATGGGTCGGGCGTGATAAGTATCGACTACACCAACGGACAGGCTGCAAGTGGCTCTAATAAGGGTTTTCTGACAAGTGCTGATTGGACTACATTCAATAACAAACAGGATTTGCTTGTTAGTGGTACCAATATAAAGACCATAAACGGAACATCCATTCTTGGTAGTGGAGACCTTGACACAGGATATACCTTGTCGGTTCAAGCCTTGACCTCATCGCCTGTGGATGCCCAAACCATTTATTTTGGTAACTTACCTAAGGCTCCTGTGACTACCGCTGCTATCTCCAAGGTTTATATTCCAAGGGATGGAACTATTAAACGCGCAGAGATTTATTGCTATTCGGGAACGGCAGGAACGGCTGAGAACTGGTCCTGCTACATCAGGCTTAACAATACCACCGATACCTTGGTGCAGACTATTGGAGCCGCAACCAACGAAAGGCGATTCAATAATTCATCACTGAGCATAGCAGTTACGGCTGGTAACTACATTGAGATTAAATTGATTAACCCGACATGGGCCACCAATCCGCTTACGACTATCTTTGGCGGATACATCTATATTGAATAACATGACATTACAACCCAATCAACGAGAGATAGTAAGCTTTGACATTTGGCGCGAAGGGGTGTTTCATCCTGTGAATGTTCTAAGGCTATCACTTTACAGCGGATATGACTTCATCGCCTCACCAGGTCAGGTGCATTATGATTTGATTCATCAGGAGACTGGCGTGGATGGAAGCATTTATGAGGATGTGATAGATCATGGTAATGTTCCATTGACTTTCGCTTTGGTAGCTACCTGGGGCGCGGATGACCAGCCGATATTCGATTATGTCGCACAACAGTTATCAATCAATTTGGTCTGATGGCATTTAGATTCTACCTTGATGGTCAGCTGACCGACCAGCCCATGAATGACATGGAGCTTTCTAGTTCTGTGGTTAGGGATAAGCAGCAGGGAAATTTGACCATCACCCAGGATGTCGAGCTTCAATACAATGGCAATAATGAGTATATCGCCCCACTCATAAGCGGTTATTCTTATTTATATTCCAAGTTCTTTGGTACAGGTTGTGATTCAATAGAAGTTGAGATTTACGATGATAGTGTTACTCCAGCTGTTTTAGTTTATAAAGGTCTAATCAAGATACCATCAATCAAGATTGACTTGCAGCGTGCAGTAGCAGCAACCAAAATTCAGGACAATGGCTTTTATTCATTTATCAATAATAACCGTAATGTTCCAGTTGATTTATCTGCTATTGTTTCCAAAAGTGGGAATGATGTGACTCCGATAAACCTGTATCAGCTTGATGTTTTCAATTCAGTTACAGGGGTTTATTACTCAACCATTGGCTCATATCGACATGGATATAAGGTTTATGATGCTTTTGATATCATTATCAGGACTTTATCTGATAATACTTTAACCTTCCAAAGCAACTTTTTATCAAATTTGACTGATGTTCCATTCCTATGTGATTATAAAGGATTAAGGTTTGGACAACTTTCCCCATCATTTGATGTAGATTTTGATTCCTTATTCAATGAAATGAATAAGATTTATAATCTATTCTATTATATTGATGATTCAGATGTGAATAATCCTATTTTTAAAATAGAGTCTTATGCGGATTCTTTCGGTAATGGTCAAGTGGCTTATGCATTTACTGACATTAAGGAAATGGATTTGCAATATGACATCAGCAATTATTACTCCAATATTCAAGTAGGTAGTCAGGATGTAACCACAGGAACTCCTGCCAATTATCCATTTACCAATGAATTTCTTTATGATGGATGGAATGAAAAGACTGTATTCCCAAAGGGCCAGTGCAATGTGAACAATTCACTTGATTTGGTTAGCTCCTTTGTAATCCATAATAATTCAATTCAGGATGTGATTATCATGCAGACTGATGATTATCAAGATAAATTATTTTTAATTGCATGTGATAATGTGGATGATGTTCTATTCACGGCCATAGCCAAACAATATGACCCATTCCTAGCTGGAGACACATTCTATAATATCCCATTTAATAACTTTAATAAACTTGCCAATCATTCTGCAAGATTCACTTCAGATTTGGCTAGTTTTTTAAGCACTGGAGACAATAATTTCAGGGCTTTAATGGGTAGTTCAACTCTTAACAATAGGATTTACCAAGGTGTTGGTTCAGCCACTACCGGTAACCTTATGCCCAATGTCGGCCCATTTTTTTCATCTGGATCAGTCGGACTTGATGCTTTTAATGAAACCACATCTGGAGGATTTGATAATGGTGGAAATTATTCGACAACATTGTTTGAATATACCATACCTGCAGATGGGAACTATTCATTTGGTATGCAGTTATTATTTGAAACCACTGGTATGACTTTAGCTAATGAGTTCTTCAAAGTTGAGGTTTATAATAACTTGGGTTTAAGTCCAATATCTCCCTTCATAACCTATTTTGATGGCTCATGGGTTTATAACTATAGTTTTAGCTCAACTTTTACAGCAGGAACAACCATTTCAGTAGGATACATAATAACTTATTATTATCCTTTACCATTCAATCAGCCAGATGTACAGAATGGCCGTAATTTAATACTAAGTTATCAGTCATTCTATGAATGTAATGGCTCACCTACAAGTGGAATCGTGCCATATTTAGGAGATGAGAATGTAAAGAAATATATTTACCAATTCGATTACGAAATACCACAATCGGACTATCTTGCATTAAAGCCCACTATTTTCAAGCTTGTTAGCTTTGAAAAGGATGGAGTGACTAAATTTGGATGGATAGACAATATGAAGCGTAACGATTGGACAGGAATCACACAAGTTAAACTCATAACAAACAATGCCGCTACTTCGCAATAAGTTCCAGCCATACTTCCCTGACCCTGATGCTCCCAACAACTACCAATGCGGTTCGGAGCGATATTGCCATCCAGTGACTGTTGGTGATACCGTTTGGACTCAGTTTTATCAAACCCCATGTAATGAAAATGAGGTTGAAGATCCTGAATTTGATGACTATACCTATGGGGCTGATATTGTTACCGATGGCAATTTCGCCACAAATCCAACATTATCAGGTTGGAATTTAGGAACAGGATGGTCTTGGGATAATGTGAATTTTGAAATGGATTTCACTCCAGGTACTGTAGGACTTTTAACTCAAACATTACCTGGTCTTGTATTGGGTCAAGCTTATAATGTATCTTTTGATGTTACAAGAACAGCTGGGAGTCTTCAAGTAGGATTGGGATTATTGGTTGGTTTAGTGGATTATACTCCATCAGTTTCATCAACTGGCTCTTATAATTTTACACTAATTTTCAATGATACAACACCAAGTAATGACATAATTAATGTTTTGCCTTCAATAGATTTTAATGGGTCAATTGATAATATTAAAGTTGAAGCAATAATATATACTTATTGGGATACTAATGATGCATGGATTTTAGGTGATGGCCAAGCTTGCCATATACCTGGACAGACTGGTGATTTGAAAGAAATCGTGGCTGATTATATTGATGCCAATGCTTATTATAAAGTAAGTTTCAATGTATCAGGAAGGGCTGATGGTTCATTGACTGTCAAGGTCAGTGATGTGAGTACAAGTGCTGTTACTACCAATGGAGATTTTACTTTTTGGTTAACTCCAACCATGCCAGGAACCATAACCATTGAAGGAACCAGCACCTTTGATGGTTGTATCAGTGATATTGCGCTATACAAGCTTCGCAATGATTATAGTGCTGAATTGATTGATTCAGATGGTAATATTAATGATGTATCCGATGCTTTCAGTTATTATGAGGATTATGTGACATTGGGCTTTTCATTTGATAATTATGAATTGGGTGATGATTGC
>Ga0075473_10001267_pt1 | contig 10501 bp, 13 predicted proteins | sample DEB19_08_DNA_FD_76340 | JGI IMG/M metagenome (GOLD analysis project Ga0075473, IMG submission 76340) | Aqueous microbial communities from the Delaware River and Bay under freshwater to marine salinity gradient to study organic matter... | ecosystem: Environmental > Aquatic > Marine > Coastal ... | reverse complement strand
GATGGTGGTTTTAAAAAATATTCTGATATAATAAAAGGATTGGCTTTAGGGGCTGACTATATTATGTTGGGTTCAATTTTGAATAAATCGTTAGAAAGTAGTGGTGAAACAACAGATGAAAAAGGTGTAATTATTAACCAATTTACCGAAGACGCCAAAAGAATGTTTGAAGTTGATGTTCCTCTCTATAAAAATTTCAGAGGGATGAGTACCAAAGAAGTTCAATTGGAATGGGGTAAAAGTCAATTAAAAACATCAGAAGGTGTCACCAGAATAAACAAAGTCGAATACACCTTAGAAGGTTGGACAAATAATTTTGAGTCTTATTTAAGGTCTGCAATGAGTTATACAGGAAAAAAAGACATTACCGAATTTATCGGTAATGTTAAATTAAATTTTATAACGGAAAATTCATTTAGAAGATTTGATAAATAATTTAATCAACCCTAAATTCCTTATCTTCTGAACTAGATAATTCCTTATCTCTTTTCATACCCTCTTTTATATAACTTCTAATAAGTTTAGAAACGGTCATTTTTTTGTGATTAGCGACCTTTTCAATCTCTTTATAGTACGCAGGTACAACTCTGAATGATAACATTTGTATGAGTTGTCTATGTTTTGGTAATTCAGATGAGGATTTACCAGACTCTTCTATATTATTTTCCATTTCAAACTTTTTATATAAATATTTGGAATCCTCTTATTTTTTTATTATTCTTTAATAAAAATACTTTATGTCAGAAGAAAAATCTACACAAAATGAAATTATTAAACAAGTTGAGGAAAAATATCCTGAAATAACAAAAGAATTTAAAAAAATTCTAAGAGATCAGTATGAACTTTTTTGTAAAAAAATGGACAATTATGGTAAAGGTAATCTTATGTTAGGTGGTGACATATCCGATAAAGAGGACCGTAAACTGGCAATTTCGGGGATTATTATTAGGTGTAATGACAAAACAAATAGATTAATACAGTTGGTGTTAAAAAACACAAAAGATCACGTAAACGAACCAGTTTTAGATTCTTTTATTGATTTATGTAATTATTCAATAATTGCACAAATCATAAATAATGGGAAATGGAGATAAACATATAAATATATATATTAAATATAAAAGGGGGTAAATTTTATCCCTTTTCTTTTTAAAAATATTTATATGATATAAAACCTATTATATGAAAGTTAACATAAATCACCCGTCTTTTATTTCTTTCTTAAATCAGATAACATCAAATATTTTAAGTAATGTATCGTTAGAAAATTATTTTTCAATCGCAAATGATAAGAAAATAGTAATTCAATACACTGTTTTAAAATTAATGAAAAATTCAATCAAAACAAAAGCGAAGGTCACGGATAATGAGTTAAGAAGTTTTGTAACAATATTATGGAAAAAAAATGAAGAAAATGAAAATTATGAATTAGCCTCTGTATTAAATGATATTAATAACAACTTTGAAAAAATTAACGAATCAACCATACCAAAAAAGAGGAATAATAAACAAATAAAAATAGAAACTAAAGAATAGATGCCAAAACGTGTTTCTGATTTTACGGTTAAAAGAAAAATCGCTTTATTAGCCATAAAATGGTGTCAAGAAAACATTGGTATAAATAAGAAAAAAAGAAACCTAAAATTATCACTAAGAACAAAACCACATAAAGAAGGTGGGTACATTGTACTTGGTCATTTCTGTAATTCTGAAAATAAAATTTTATTATATGATGTGTATGAACAAACAATAACTGAAATAGTTCAAACTATAATACACGAGTATACACATTATTTACAATCATCAAGAAAATATTGGGAATATTATAAAACACATTACTATTCCCAACACCCCTACGAAAGACAAGCAAGAAGAAATGAATTAAAATACGGTAAAATATGTCTTAAAGAAATTAAAAAATTAATCAACTAATTCAGCCTCTGAAATTTCCCTTAAAAAAAGAAAATACTGTCCATTTTGATTATTATGTCTAACGACCATATCACATAACCAGTAATTTTTTATTTCTTGAACATATTTTTCTTTAATGTGGTCAGATTTTAATTTTCTATAAATTATATATAATTTGTTATTATAGTTGATCACTTCTTTATTGAACATATCATAATTTGTTTTTTATTATATAGTTAAAAATATCTATATGTGTACTTTCATTTACAGGAAAGTCAATAAATGGGATGTTATTTTCAATTAGTTTGTTTTTTATCTCATCGTCTATTTTTCTTGATTCTTCCAATTTTTGAAATCTTCCTAACTCATTGTAAGAATCAAAATCATCATTTCTATTAAGCATTATATTTAAACTATTGTATTTTTTAAATAGATTAATTATAAACGTATCGAAACTATCATCATAAAAACTACTTGGGTAACATTCTTCTACAACATATCTTTTTTTATAGATAAGTCCTAATAAGATTGGTGAATCTACAATTATGTAATTTACTTTACCATATAATCGACTAATATTTCTATGTTGATTAGCTGTAATAAAAAACTGATCTTTTATTGCCGAAAAATTCTCATCCCAAGCGACTATTTTAGGAAATTCATAAGTTAACTCCACATCCATATGATGTTTTTTCATTTCTGAAAATAATCCAGCGGATTTTGACGATTTTCCCATACCAGGACCACCAAAAAAATTAATAATTAAACTCATCACTAAAATATATTAAAAAAAATATTAAAAAAGAATAAAATTTGATTATAGATAAATATTTATATCTGATGGTTGACTCTAATTCAATATATACGATATTAGTAACGGTAATTACTGTTTTAGGATCGGCAAGTGCTTGGAAATATTATGAAAAAAGAGCAATAAGTAAAGAAAAAGCAGAAATGTTTATGAAAGATGAATGTAGAGAACGCATCGCTAAATTAGAAGTATTGTTAGAAAGAAGTTCTAAAGAAAAAGACGAAATGAGAGATGAAATATTAAAACTGACGGCTCAAGTTTCTGAATTAAAGGTCAAAGTAGAATTTCTTGAAAAAGAAAATAAAGAATTAAGATCATAATGAAAGTAATATTAACCGAAACTCAAGTAAAAAACCTTATTAACAAGGTTACAACGAAAAAAGAAAAGGAACTAAAAGAATTATCAAAAACTTCTACAGGTGTAGAAGAATTCATAAATAAAGTAAAAGAAACAAAAGGATTATTAAAACATTTAGGTTTTGATAAAATCGAAGATTTAGAAGATTTTATAAGAGATCACGGTAATAAAGACTTTCAAGAGTTAAAAGACGACACCAAAAAATTTAAAAACAAAGATCAATAGTCTTTAACCGAATCGTCAAAAATATTAATAATATCTTCTAAAAACATATAATCAAAACATTCGGAATATCCACTAAAAGACTCTAAAAGTGGTCTGTATTTTTTAATCGATTTTTTCTTTAATTTATCTTTAATTATTTCCTCAAGTTTCTCTGCATATGGTGTCTCAATTCTTCTTAAAATGGATTCTATAACATATCCATCATACCCATAAATTTTACTGAATCTACGGAATAGGAATCTTTTTGAGGTTATACCAACTTTTATAAACGTATTGTTTGTCGATTCTTCTTTAATTAATATGAGATATAAAGATTTCGGTATGTTTTCTAATTTTTTTATTTTCCTATTTTTACTTTGATTTAATTTTAAATTCACATAGGATTTGGCTTCGGATAAATCAGTAAATTCTTTAACATCTCTATTTTTATTTAATATATATTTTCTTATTTTTGGTATATATATTGTTTTACCACTATCAACTTGGTATATTGTTTTATCTCTATTTTTTAAGGTATAAATGGTATAATAACCCATTTTAAAAGATTCTTGATTTAACATTTTAAATTCTTAAAAGTATTTATATAATATTTATAATGATATGAAATTTCAAGATTTATTTAAAAATTTGGTTACTGAAGGTACAATGAGTAAAGCCACCTTTAATAAAGTAATAAATAGGTGGAGGGAAGAAAAACCAAATATCACTTCGGATGAAGTCCTAAGAATATATAACGATTTTGATTCAAAAAAAAATGGATTGAGTGTAGAAAATCCAACACCAATCGTATATTCATTTATAACCAGATTTGACGGTAGACACGGGTATGAGGAATTTGATGCAACAACACAAAATTTAAGAAATATTGAATCATATTCATACAAACAAATAATTTCTTTATTAAAAGATTATCCCAAATCAGGATATGATACTGATGAAATATCTCAAACAATATTTGATACTAAAGATACCAAACCAACGCCCGAAAAAATTGAAGCGTCAAAAGGATTATGGTCAGACCCTAATAGTGCAATGATTAATGACGGCACTTTAAGAGTTTACAACATAATGACACAACAACAAGCGGTAAATTTTGGGTATTATGTACAAAAATTAAATAATGAATTGCAAATAGGAAAAAACAATTATTGGTGTATAGCTTGGAGACCAGATATGGGTAGTGAAAGTAGATGGCCTGGTTATAGAAGAGATGGTAAAAGTTTCTATTTTGTTATTGACGATTCCCGAAATCCGTTAACAGATCGTTATTACGTATCGGCGTTACAATATAATAAAAATGCTTACGGTAATAATAAATATGTTTTAACTCCATTATCAAATAATGATGATAACCCTAAAACTTGGGAAGAAATTATTTCGGTTCATCCTAAACTATCCAATCATAAAGATAAAATTGTAGATAAACCAATACAAGAAAACGAATTTGATTCAAAAAATATTGTCGGTCAAATATCTGAAGCTCCTGGTGTTTATGAATTCGCAAGAGTTTCTAGAAATTTAAAAAAGGCATATATTGATGGATTGGGTGAGCTCAAATCAGCTCATTCATGGAGATCTATGGATACAAAATTAAGAAAGCTATATATCGATTATACAAACAAGGAAAATTACAATAATAGATTTAGTAATTTTTTATTTATAAATGAAATAAAAAAGAATGATAGTGAATTTAATTCTTTAGATAGACAATTAAAAAGGTTTTTACCTGACGGAATTGGAAGTATAATAGACAAATTATTATCAACTGAATTTAAAGTAAGAAGAGCAAGTATAGATAATCCATCAATTAAAATTTACGAAAGTAAAGTGAATGGATTATGTGGTATATACAATAGTAGGTCAACAAATTGGATTGAATTAGATGGTATAAAATATGATCCATTTTTTGTTTGGTTAGAAAACGAAAATGATTTTTATTTTGATGATGAAGGTAACAGTTACTATGTTGAAAAATACACCAATAAATTTAAAAATATTAGTTTTTATTGTGTTTATGACACAAACACGAGAACGGGAGATTCACATATTTTAAGTCAGAAAAAATGGGAAGAACTTGGTTTATTAGAAAATGAACCTAAAAAGTTTGAACCTGATAGTGATGTTGACATTAAAGAATACACCTATTAATTCTTTACTTTTTTTTATTTTCCATATATATTTATAACACCTTATACTTGGGGACCTAGTGTTTTTATAACATTTGAGTTGGAATTGATACCAACAAATAGGGGACCAAATACAAAACGTAAGGAAATATATTATGGAAACAAATCCATTTCCCACCGCACACATCACAAAAAATAAACAAAGATTAAAACAATTTGACCAAAACGTTTATCTTAAAAACGGAGATGAATTTGAAATTGAACTTTTTAATCCAGGAGCAGAAAAGATTTTATCCATTATTGAAATTAATGGAAAAAGAACTTCCGATTCAGGTCTCGTAATAAGACCTGGTGAAAGAGTTTATTTGGAACGTTATCTAAACAATAATAAAAAATTTTTATTTGAAACTTATTTAGTCGATGAAAACGATGATCTTGTACAAAAAGCAATTAGACATAATGGATCCGTGAAGATTAAATTTTATAATAAATTAATCTCCAAACCTTATTATTATACAAATTATGGTACAACATATGTTTCCAATTCACATCCTTTCACAAATTACTTAGGTACATTTAATGGAGATAATATCCCATTTACAACCATTAATTCAACGGCAGGATCTTTTACAGTTAATTCATCTAATACTACCACTAGTTTATCTGAAACAGGTAGAATTGGTGTTGGATCGAATTCTAATCAATCTTTTGTAACAGACTATGATAGTTATGAAACGGATCCTTTTTATTATGTAAGTTGGAAAATATTACCTGAATCAAAAAAAGAAGTGACACAAGAGGATATTAAAGTTTATTGTACCGAATGTGGTTCAAAAAGAAAAAAAGACAATCATAAATTTTGTCCACATTGTGGAACTAAATTTTAAATAAAAAGGGAGGTTTAACCTCCCTTTTTTTATACTGATACCTCATCTAAAGCGTCTGATAATTCTACATTATATCTATCATTGTCAATATTTGGGGTCCATCTACTATCTATTCTTATACTTGGTTTCTCATAGTAATCTCCTAACATCTCATTAAATGCACAATAGGTATCGTCTTCACATTTTTCCATTATATCATCAAATTCATCATCACTTAGACCCATCTTTTCAATCCAGTCATTTAAATTTATTTTTATAGTGGCACCATTATTATCTAAACTCAATACTTCACCATAATCACTTAACGCGTTTTCTAATTCTTCCATCATTTTTCTTTCATAGTCATAATAACCTAAATCTCTAGAGGGTCTTTCAAGTGCGTCTCTAATTTCATAATTATCGTCTAATTCTTCAATTAAATGTTGTAAAGAATCATCTTCAGATATTTCATAATTTTGTTCCTCGGCAAATTTTTCCAATATTTCTCTTATTTTTTCTTCACCACTAGAATCAACATAATATTCTAAACAAGTTTTCCAATCATCACCAAAGTTTTCCCATTGCCAATCAAATAATTCACCTTTTATTAATTTATCAACGAAACTTACATCTCTTTTATTACCTCTACTATCTGTCGTTTTACCTATTGACCAATCTTCTACATAGTATCTAATATTTTCAGGTTCTATTTCCCACTCAAATTCCATTTTTGGTATTTCACCACCACTAACATCGTAACCTAATTGTTTTAATTTTTTCTTAAGTTTTCTTGTATTAAATATTTCAGGTTTTTTTTGATATATTGTTTTAATTGTCTCATCATCTAAATCAGTTAATTGAAAATCATTTGAACTTTCATATTCAAATCCAAATCCTTTTATAAAATCAGTGTTAACTAATAAATCTATAATGTATTGATTATATTCAGGTTTTGGTTTGGAATTTTTTGGACCTTTTAATTGATACATAATTCCATCTTCTTTCCCGACTGCGGCGGTTAAATGACTTTTATTTATAGTATACTGTGGATTTATCCTTTTATTTTCTCTTAATGAAACAATCGTATTGTCACCACCAGTTCTACCACAATGACCCATCCTTTCACATTCTTGTGGTGAATTATTTGTTTGTAAATCAACCCAATAAAATCCAATACCATCCTTTCTGTAGTCTCTAATAATTTGACTTTCATCTTCTTGATAATTAATGTCCCCTTCACCACCACTTAAAGATTCGTGCCATTTTTTGGCTTCATCAGCCAATTCAAGAAATGATTTGTTTTTATATGGATTAACATTACCATTTAAACCTACCCTAATCCAATCCATAATTGAGTTAATATCATTTCTACTAGATTTTATCCACCCACCTTCATTTATTGATTTAACTGCAAATTCTTTAGTTGAACTATTTACAAACATAATACGTTCAATAATTTTATTGGCTATCCATACAGCCAAATTACCTGTTAATGAAGATAATAGTTCGGCATTTTCTTCATTAAATCCAAGTTTTTGGATCAACACATCTTTTTTACTTGCCTCGATTAAAAGTTCTTCAACTAAAAATTTAAATTTCATAATATATTTTTCTTATAGGTAATATATGTTTCAAATAGTTTATAATTTGTAGCATAAGATGCCAAATTATCCACTTTTATTTTTCCTTCGTATTTTTTATTTGTTTCTTTATTCAGATATTTTATAATTATCGATCCATCATTACAATCTATTTTATAATTTGGTAATTCAATATGAACATATTCATTATCCAATATATTTTTTCCTTTAAAAATATTATTTATAACATCATTTAATTTTTTTCTTAATTCAAGACAACCTTTATTTTTTTCTTCATCATCATCTATTATAGAATCGAAAAAATTATCAACCGCCTTAGTTATATCGTTATTTTCATCATATTTTGGATATTCAACGTCATAATCGTAAACATATTCATACTCAGTTTGTATAGGATACATTGAGATATAATCATCAATAATTTGATTTGTGTTATTATCAATTTTAGTTATTTCATCTCTAATTAAAAACTTAACAAAATATAAAAGATTTACACGAACAGTATAACTACTATAATCCTGAGTAATTGTTATGTATTTTTGAATTTCATTTATTGATTCATCTATTCTTGATTCATAATTTGGTGCGTTAATACTGGCATATGCTGATGAAAAATCATCTTTAACCACTTCGTAAAATGAGTCTATATAATGTTCATACAATTGCTCATAATTTATTATACCTAAAATCGATTTTAATTGACTTTGGTTTTTATTATAATAATCTTTTAATATATCGGATAAATAATCTTTGATATTATCTTCATCATTATAATTCATATCTTCATACAACCTATCATATGCATTATGTTTATCACTTTCATAATATGATATTACATTTTCAACATTTTCTATTTCACCAGATACTCTTCTCAATTCAAATGAAACAAAATTATTATCAAATTCTATGGGATAACCATTGTATGTGTTAACTAAATTACCATCGTTTATAAATGATAACATTTCTTCGGGTGAAGAATCCCCACCCTTATTTAAAATTATTTGAACTAATTTATTATCTCGACCTTCCGGACCTATTGTTTTTTGAATAATTACAGAGGCATAATTATCAGGTAATATATCAATAATTCCAATTTCCTTATCTAATTGTTCTTTTGAAACCTCTTTAGTTAAAGACGGAAAAAAGAAATTTCTTATATCATCATTTTTTTCTAAAAAGTCTTGAGTTTTAATCCTACGATCAGACTTATCCATATATTGTTTTGATTCAAAATGAAATTGATATTTTTCATTTGTATCATTTTTATTAACGATAATATATAACGGTCCTTGTGTATGATGTCTTTTAAAATGATTATCCCTATCTCTATATGATTTGTCCAATGAATATTTCCCCCAAGTAGTACACCACTGAGTATTAACACCTAAATAACACGCCGCCCTTTCCGTTTTAGGGGTATAAATTACCCAATTTTCACTGTTATATAATAATTGATATTCGTTAGGTGATAGTTGTTTTACAATACCAAAAAAGTCAGTTTGTTCCTGAGCAAGATATTTTTCTATTTGGTTATACATCTCAGGTAAAGAAGTGATTTTATTAATATCCAATGCAACATTATATTTGTAAACAAGTGTTAGATATTCAGTGGCCCTTGGTAAGTCTTCAAGTTTTAAATTACCGTTTTTGAACATTTGAAGTAAAATCTTACTGTATTTACCTATTTTTTTTATATTACCCTTATCATCCAATTTTGTGTTCGGATCTGACTTTATAATTCTTTGAAATGTTTTGAGTGGTATATCTGTATAATATTTATCATATATCTCATTTGGAGATAATGCTTCATCCAACAGTTCTTCCAGTAAAAGATTAAATTTCATATCAATATATAAATATCATAAAAAACCCTCTTTATAGAAATAAAGAGGGTTATCTTGATTGTAGGTGGAAAGAAATTATTTAAATATTGTTTTTTCTAATTTATTTCTTTTTATATATACATAAAGAGAATTAGATTTTTTTCTCACATCTGACATTGTTTTAGAATCACCCATAATCTCCATTATTTTTTCTTTAGTCCACTTTACGTACCCATTCACCATATGATTACAAATTTTATCCATCCACCCCATTTCCAAAGCCTTTTGATAAGCGGAGGGTGCAAATCTCCCAAAATCTTTTCTTGATTTATATTTTTTAGCCTCCTCTTTAACTTTTTCAAAAGTCCATTTTGTGTTCTTGTGTACTTCTTTTTTAAAATGTTTTGAAAATTCATCGTGCCAACCATTTCTAACAGCCGAAGCCATCATATTTTGACCATACTTCTTTTTTAATTCAGAAACAGTTTTACATTTTAGATATTTTGATTTGACATCATCATAATTCCATTTAACTTGAGCTGCGAATTTTTTCTTTTCACCCATATGACCAACTATTTTATCATAATATTCCGATTTTAAAGCACAATTATAAGCGCTTATGTTTTTCCTCATAAATTCACTCCTTGTCTTATATTTAAGACCTTCTTTTTTTAAGGTTTCAAAAGTCCATTTTCTTTTATGAGGTATTAAGCTAATCAACTTATCCACCCAACCCATCTTTTCGGCGTATCTTCTTAATCTTGAATGTTTTGTGTAAAA
>Ga0075473_10001261_pt1 | contig 10524 bp, 13 predicted proteins | sample DEB19_08_DNA_FD_76340 | JGI IMG/M metagenome (GOLD analysis project Ga0075473, IMG submission 76340) | Aqueous microbial communities from the Delaware River and Bay under freshwater to marine salinity gradient to study organic matter... | ecosystem: Environmental > Aquatic > Marine > Coastal ... | reverse complement strand
GCGGCAGCTCGGCGCCCATGACGCGCAGGTGCAGGTGAGCGTGACCAAGAGCCACCTGCCGGATGCGATGGACGACAACGGGCTGCTGGAAGCGAAGATCCGCGCGGAGGCCATCGGCCGGCCGGAGACGGGGAACCGCTGAGCGAAACCTGACGCTGCCGCAACGCGCGATCAGGATCGCGCATTGCGGCTCCCGCATACGATGCTTCCTCGGTCGCGGCTGAGGCGTGGGGAGGACTGCATCATGGAAGCTGCTCCGGGTGCAGGCCGTCAGCGGCAGCGTGATGGGGATCTCGCCGTTCTTCCTGCTGCAGGGGAACGCGGCGATCGAGCCCGTGACCGCGGTGGGCCCGTTCAATCTGGTCCATTTGATCTGCGCCAGACTCATGGTTTACTCCGCCATGACGAAAGCGGGGATAAAGACATCATGAACCGTGCGGACTTCTGGTGCCGCGTGATGGGCTGGGTGCAGGTTGGCGGCGCGCTGGCCGTTGGAGCGGCGATCTATGCGCTGTGGGCGCTGATGTTCGGGTGGATCGTGATGGATGATCCCGGCTTCCTGGCCGCCATGAAGTGGATATTCATCGTCATGCTCGCCTTTCCGCCGTTGCTCAGCGGAGTTCTCGCCATCGTCTACGCGGACCGCGTGGAGCAGGCCCGGTTGGGCAGGCGCGACGAGCAGCACGTGTTCCTGCGCGTGGTGACGGCGCTGGCGGGACTGTGGTCGGCGGGCGTGGTGGGCTTCGTCGGGCTGCACCTGCCGCCGGTGGGCTTCTTCTCGGTGCTGGGCATCGCCACCGCGCTGGTGGCCATCATGGGCGCGGACTGGACCGCGGACCTGTTCGCCCCGGGCAAGGCGCAGGACGGGGAGCAAAAACGCTGAATAGCCTTCTCGGCATCATCTGCGGGCTGGTGGCGCTGGTCGCGGGCGGCGGCGCCATCTACCTGCTTTTCCTGCAGGCCACCGACAGCGGCGCGGCCGTGCTGGCGCTGTTTCCCGGCGTGATCGCGGTGCTGAACGTGCTGGTGCTGCTGGCGCTGCTCGGCAAGCTCCAGCCGCAGCGCTGGGCCTTCTACCTGCTGGCCGCGCTGGACGTGGCGGCGGCCCTGCTCATGGGTATGTTCTGGTCGGCGATCTCCTTTCAGGTGGGCGACATCTGGACGATCGCCGCGCCGGCGATGGCGGTGCTGCTGTTGAAAGCCGTGCTGACCGTGCTGGTGGCGCGGAAGCTGCCCAGAGGCGGGGTCCCGACTCAGGGTTGAACGCCGCACCCCGCTGGGCCATAAGGCCCGCTGGGGTTCACTCGGGGTAAGCGGGCGCAGCATGCAGGAATTCTTCGCGCAACATTTTTCCTTCGTCTCTTCGGCCGAGGGCTGGGTGGCGCTGGCGACGCTGATCGCCATGGAAGTCGTTCTGGGCATCGACAACCTGATCTTCATCTCGATCCTGTCCAACAAGCTGCCGGAGGCCGACCGCTCCCGCGCGCGGAAGCTGGGCATCGGGGCGGCGCTGGTGATGCGCCTGTTGCTGCTGGCGACCGTCTCGTTCATCGCGCAGATGACGGCGCCGGTGTTCACGCTGTTCGACCATGGCTTTTCCTGGCGGGACATGATCCTGATCGCCGGCGGCCTGTTCCTGGTGTGGAAGGCGACCAAGGAAATCCACCACACGGTCGACCCCGAGGACACCAAGGAAAGCATGGTCGGCCAGGCTGCCACGCTTACCGTGGGCGGCGCTATCTTCCAGATCCTGCTGCTCGACCTGGTGTTCTCGGTCGACTCGATCATCACGGCGGTTGGCATGACCGACCACCTCGCCATCATGTACATCGCGGTCATCGTGGCGGTGGCGGTGATGCTGCTGGCGGCCGACCCGCTGGCGCGCTTCATCCACGCCAACCCCACCATCGTGATGCTGGCGCTGGGCTTCCTGCTGATGATCGGCATGACGCTGATCGCCGACGGCATGGGCTTCCATGTGCCCAAGGGCTACGTCTATGCCGCCATGGGCTTCTCCGCCCTGGTGGAAATGCTCAACATGCTGGCGCGGCGGGCGCGGAGACGGAAGCAGGGGCAGGCGGGGCATTGAGCGGGCCGTGACCGTTGCCCTTGCCGTCCGGCTCGGCTAGAACCCCGGCCAAATCCCCCCATTCTGCAGGAAAGTCGGTTCCCGATGGCGCGTCAGTTCATCTATCACATGCAGGGCCTCACCAAGGCCTATGCCGGCGGCAAGAAGGTGCTGGAGAACATCCACCTGTCCTTCTACCCCGATGCCAAGATCGGCATTCTCGGCCCCAACGGCTCGGGTAAGTCGACCCTGCTGCGCATCATGGCGGGCATCGACAAGGAGTGGAACGGCGAGGCCTGGCTCGCGGACGGCGCCACGGTCGGTTACCTGCAGCAGGAGCCGGAACTCGACCCGGCGCTCGACGTGATGGGCAACGTGATGGAGGGGGTGGCCCACAAGAAAGCGATCCTCGACGAATACAACGCGCTGATGGCCGACTACAACGACGAGAACGCCGAGAAGGCCGGCAAGATCCAGGACGTGATCGATGCCCAGAACCTGTGGGACCTGGAAGCCCAGGTGGAGCAGGCGATGGACGCGCTGCGCTGCCCGCCGGGCGACGCCTCGATCGACAACCTTTCCGGCGGCGAAAAGCGCCGCGTGGCGCTGACGCAGCTGCTGCTGCGCAAGCCCGACCTGCTGCTGCTCGACGAGCCGACCAACCATCTCGACGCCGAGTCGGTGAACTGGCTGGAGCACCACCTGCGCGACTATCCGGGTGCGATCATGATCGTCACCCATGACCGCTACTTCCTCGACAACGTGACGGGGTGGATCCTCGAGCTCGACCGTGGCCGCGGCATTCCCTACGAGGGCAACTACTCGGCCTATCTCGGCCAGAAGGCCAAGCGCTTCGCGCAGGAATCGCGCGAGGACGCCGCGCGCGAGAAGGCGCTGGCGCGCGAATCCGAATGGATCTCCGCCAGCCCCAAGGCGCGGCAGGCGAAGTCCAAGGCGCGCATCAAGGCCTATGACGAACTGCTCAAGGTGAACGAGGACCGCCTCAAGTCGACGACCGCGCAGATCATCATTCCGCCGGGCGAGCGGCTGGGCAACACGGTGATCAACCTCGAGGGCGTGTCCAAGGCCTATGGCGACCGGCTGCTGATCGACAACCTCACCTTCAAGGTGCCGCCCGGCGGCATCGTGGGCATCATCGGTCCGAACGGCGCGGGCAAGACCACGCTGTTCCGCATGATCACCGGCCAGGAGAAGCCCGACAGCGGCACCATCACCATCGGCGAGAGCGTGCAGATGGGCTACGTCGACCAGTCACGCGACTCGCTCGACCCGGACAAGACGGTCTGGCAGGAAATCTCCGGCGGAAACGACGTGCTCTACCTCGGCAAGCGCGAAATGAACTCGCGCGCCTATACGGGTGCGTTCAACTTCAAGGGCGCCGACCAGCAGCAGAAGGTGGGCAACCTCTCGGGCGGGCAGCGCAACCGCGTGCACCTCGCCAAGATGCTGAAGTCGGGCTCCAACGTGCTGCTCCTCGACGAGCCGACCAACGACCTCGACACCGAAACGCTGGCGGCGCTGGAAGAGGCGCTGGAGGATTTCGCCGGCTGTGCGATCGTCATCAGCCACGACCGCATGTTCCTCGACCGCCTTGCCACCCACATCCTCGCTTTCGAGGGCGACAGCCACGTGGAATGGTTCGAAGGCAACTTTCAGGACTACGAGGAGGACAAGAAGCGCCGCCTCGGCGAGGACAGCGTGATGCCGAAGCGCATCAAGTACAAGCAGTTCGCGCGCTAGGACCGGTCTCGCGGCGAGCGGCCCCAGATGACGCCGCCCGCCGCGCGTGCTAGGAAGCGCGAATCCTCAACCTGAGCGACCCGCACATCATGACCCTTTCCCGCCGCCTGTTCCTTGCCTCGCTTGCCGCTGCCGCAGCAGCAGCCCCGGCCTTCGCCCAGGAGGCTGCCGTCGACCTGAGCCAGGAGCCATTCCCGGTGAAGGACGAGGAAAACAAGATCGAATACAAGTATCGCCGCAAGGAGGTGGACTTCGAGACCACCGAGGCGCCGGGCACCATCGTGGTCGATCCGAAGAAGCGTTACCTCTACCTGATCCTCGGCGATGGCAAGGCCATCCGCTATGGCGCGTCGGTGGGCAAGCAGGGCCGCACGTGGTCCGGCCAGGCCACCATCGGCCGGATGGAAAAGTGGCCGACCTGGACGCCGACGCCCGAGCACATCGCGGAATTCCCCAAGCTGGTGAAGTGGCAGGACGGCGGCATGCCGGGCGGTCCGGAAAACCCGATGGGCGCGCGTGCGCTGTATCTCTACCAGGGCGACGTCGATACCATCTACCGCATCCACGGTTCGCACGACCCCTCGCTCATCGGCCGCAAGAAGACGGCGGGCTGCGTGAGCCTGCTCAACGTCGACATCATCGACCTCTTCAACCGTGTCCAGATCGGTACCAAGGTGGTGGTGCTGGAATACTGAGCGCGGATGGTGGCGGTGACCGACTGGAACCCCGCGCACTACCTGGCCTTCGCCGACGAGCGCGCCCGCCCGGCGCGGGACTTGCTGGCGCAGGTGCCGCTGGCTTCGGCGCGGCGCGCCTATGACCTTGGCTGCGGGCCGGGTAATTCGACGGCGCTGCTGGTGGAACGGTTTCCGCAGGCGCGGGTGACCGGCCTCGACAATTCGCCGGCCATGCTGGAGGCCGCGCGCGCGGCCTGCCCGGGCGCGGATTTCGCCTTCGGCGACCTTGCCTCATGGCAGCCCGATGACCTGCCGGACCTGCTGTTCTCCAATGCCGCCTTCCAGTGGGTGCCGGATCACCTCGCCGTGCTGGAGCGGCTGGCCGAAGGCTTGCCCGAAGGTGGCGTGCTGGCGGTGCAGATGCCGGACAACCTCGACGAAGCGAGCCACCGGCTGATGCGGCAGGCGGCGCTGCAGGGGCCGTGGGCTGCGAAACTGGCCGGGGCCGGGGCGGCGCGCGCAGTGCTGCCGCCGGTGGCGGAATATTATGCGCGGCTGAAGCCTTTCTTCCGGCACCTCGACATCTGGCACAGCATTTACATCCATCCGCTGGCGGGTGCGGACGGGATCGCCGCCTGGCTGGGATCGACGGGACTGCGGCCCTTCCTCGCGCCGCTCGACGCGGCGGAGCGCGAGGGGTTTGCCGCGCGCTACACGGCGCTGCTGGCCGAGGCCTACCCGCTTCAGGCCGACGGCAAGGTGCTGCTGCGCTTTCCGCGCCTGTTCATGGTGGGGACGAGGGCTGCGGCTCAGCCGCCGAGATAGTCGAACAGCCCGTCTATGGACCCGGTGCGCCGGATGGTGCCGGTGAATTTCGAGCGCATCTGCTGGGCGAGCCAGATGCCCTGCATGTTGACGTCCTTCACGGTATAGCCGCCGCCGGCCCTGGCGACCCGGAACACGATCTTTTTGCCGGTGGCCGAGCGGGTGGTGACGACCAGGCCGCCGCCAGCAGGCTCGCAATCGAGAATTTCGAGCCTTCCGCCGCGCAGGCCGCTGCCGTGGCGCTTCAGCGTGTTGCCGATGAACTGGCGGGTGAGATCCAGATATTCCGCCTCGCGCGACTTGGGCAGGTCCTTGCGATATTGGCCGAGCGCGAAGAAGCTGATCGCGCGCAGGTCGGAGAAGCGGCTGGCGGCGCTGGCGAAGGCCGCGGGCGTACCCGCCGCCGCCGCGCGGTCATAGGCTTGGCCGGCCCCTCTGACGAAACCCTCCGCCGGGCAGCTTGCAGCCCGTGCCGGAGAGATGGCTCCGAGGAACGAGAAAGCGATTGCTGTAACGGCGGCAAAGAACAGGCGCATGCGACTCACCAGGGAAACATGATCGTTCCGTATGCAGACAGCACTATAACACGATTGAAGACGTGTTAAATTCTCGAACGCATCGCCGCGGTGGAGAAGCTCACTCCTCCGGCTTGCCCTTGGTGCCGGCGATCTTCGCTTCGCGCAGGTGGAGGTTCAGGTTCGAGCCCTTGATGTCTTCCGGGCGGGCAAGCGCGAAGGTGCGCTTGCGCAGCTCCATCACAAGCTCGGCGCGGTCCTCGATATGGGCGATCTCCTCGAAGGGGATGGGCTCGCCGACGCGGATCTTGAGACGCGACCCGATGCGCCGCGCCGTTTCGCGGAACACCAGCGACAGGCGCAGCGTGAGGCTGAGGTGGCTGGCGAGCTGGAACAGGCGCGAGTTCTGGCCCACGAAGAACACCGGCACCACGGTGGCCCTGGAGGAGCGCAGCAGCTTGGCGGTGAAGGGCGCCCAGGGCAGGTCAACCGCCGGGCCCTTCAGCGGCTTTTCCGAGGTGGAAACGCCGCCGCCGGGGAAGATGCCGATGGCGTGGCCCTGGCGCAGCCACGACTGAGCCTCGATGCGCGAGCGGACGTTGGTCTCGCGCGCCTCGCGGGTGGGGGCAAAGGCCACGGGCAGCAGGTTCTCGGCTGCTTCGGGGGCCTGGCAGAGCACGTCGTTGGCCAGCACCTTGGTGTCTGGCCGCACCCTGGTGGCGAGCCAGGTGAGGGTGATTCCGTCGAGCACGCCATAGGGATGGTTGGCGATGAAGATGACCGGGCCCGTCTTGGGCGTGCGGGCCAGGGCGGCCTCGTCGAATTCGAGGCGCATGCGCAGCAGGCGCAGCGCGGAATCGAAAAAGTTCTGTCCGTCCTTCAGGTTCTTCTGGTGTTGGACGTAGAGCTTCTTGAGCTTCCGCTGGCCGCCGATCTTCTCGATGGCCTGGATGACAGCACGCTGCAACACCGGCTGGTCAGCGGTGGAATAGCTGAAACGGACCTTCTTGGGTGCGAGAGTCGCAATGCTCTTGGGCATGGGCGGCCAGCTGTCATAAATCCACCCTCCCATGGCACTTCGCGTGTGCTGATGCAATGGAGACACGTCGAAGATCGGGAGTTCCGCCATGCAAATTGCCGATTCTCTGAGGATTGTGACGCACCATACTGTCGCCCGCCCCATGACGGTCGTGTGACGGGCGCAAAAGCTGTGCACAGGGCAGGGCAGCCATTGCCGAGCCCGGCCGTGGCGGTCCAGAATTGGGCCATTCACAGACTGGGGGACCCATGTACAAGCTTTATGCCCGCAACGGCGCTGGATCGGTGGCGGTCGAGGCGCTGCTTTCCGCCTGCGGCGCGGATTACGAGGTGATCGTGCTCGACCGCAAGCCGGATGGTTCGTTCGAGGACTTCTTCCTCGCCATCAACCCGAAGGCCGAGGTGCCCACGCTGGTGCTGCCGGACGGCAGCGTGATGACCGAAAGCGCCGCCATGATGATCCACATCAGCGAGCACTACCCGCATGCAGGCCTGGCGCCGCTGCCGGGCGAACCAGGCCGCGCGCAGTTCCTGCGCTGGCAAGTGTATCTCGCGGCGGCGCTCTATGGCAGCGACCTGCGGCTGTTCTACCCGCAGCGCTACACCACCGACGCGGCCGGCGCGGAGGGCGTGAAGGCGCGCGCCGCGGAGACGATGGCGCAGGAATTCGCCATCTATGCGGACGCGCTGGGAAGCAAAGCCTTCATGCTGGGGAAGCTGAGTGCGGTGGACATCTACGCCGCCATGCTGTGCACATGGGCGCCCGACATCGGCGCGCTGTTCGCCACGCACCCGAACTTGAAGCGCATGTACGACGCGGTCCTGGAGAACGCGGCGGTCAGCAAGGTGTGGGCGCGCAACGGAATGTGAGCCTACGCCTGCTCCGCGCCGTCCCGGCGGGGAGGCGGGGACGATAGGCCTAGGCCGCCTTCGCCACCGCGCCAAGGCCAAGCACGCGGCAGATGGCGTAGACCAGGTCGGCGCGGTTCAGCGTGTAGAAGTGGAAGTGCTTCACGCCCTCGCGGCGCAGCGCATCGACCTGCTCGGCGGCGACCATCGCGGCGACGAGATTGCGGGTTTCAGTATCGTCGTCGAGGCCGGCAAAGCGCGTGGCGAGGGCTGGCGGAACATGCGCGCCGCACCTCGCCGCGAATTCGCTGACGCGGGCGAATGAGGTGATGGGCAGGATGCCGGGGACCAGCTCGATGTCGATGCCGCGCGCCGCGATGCGGTCCCGCAGCCTCAGGAAGAACGGGTTGTGGAAGAAGAACTGCGAGATGGCCCGGGTGGCGCCATGTTCGGCCTTGTCGGCCATGAAGGCGAGGTCTTCCTCGATCGAGACGGACTCCGGGTGGCGCTCGGGATAGGCCGAAACGGATACTTCGAAGTCTCCCAGGTCCCGGATGCCGCGCACGAGGTCGGCGGCATTGCGATAGCCGTCGTCGTGCGGCGTGAAGCGCGTGCCCACACCGCCCGGCGGATCGCCGCGGAGCGCCACGATGTGGCGGACGCCGGCCTTGGCGAAGTCCTGCACGACCGCGTTGACCTCCGCCTTGCTGGCACCGACGCAGGTCAAGTGCGCCGCGGGTCGCAGCGTGGTTTCGGCCGCGATGCGGCGCACGGTGTCGAGCGTTCGATCACGCGTCGTGCCGCCGGCGCCATAGGTGACGGAGACGAAGGACGGGTTGACCGTTTCAAGCTTGCGGATGGTCCGCCAGAAGCTCTCCTGCGCATCGCCCTTGGGCGGGAAGAACTCGAAGGAGACGGTGATGCCGGACACATCTTCGGCAAAGGCGATCATATGGCGTGGTCCTTCAGTGCGGGCGAGATGGCTGCAGGCTGCGGCTGGGTTGCCAGCCACAGCGACACGGTGAGGCCCTGGCCCTGCGGCCGCCAGGGCGGTGCCAGCACGTCATGCTGGGTGAGGGTGAGCCCGGCGCGGGAAAGCCATTGCGCCATGTGCTCCGCCGCAATGCCAAGGCGGCGGTGGGCGTGTTCGGTGCGCAGTTCGTCGAGGTCATGCGGGGCGAAGTCGACGATGAGCAGCCGGCCGCCCGGTTCGAGGATGCGCGCCGCCTCGGCCAGCGCGCGCACCGGATCCTCGAGGAAGTGCAGGACCTGGTGGATGGTGACGAAATCGGCGAAGCCATCGGGGAAGGGAAGCGCGTAGATCTCGCCGTGGCGGACCTGGGCATTGCGAACGCCTGCCGCATCGAGGTCGACGCGGGCGATGGCCAGCATGTCGCGGCTCGAGTCGATGCCGATCGACTGCTGCGCGGCGGAGGCGAAGCGGCGGAGCACCGCGCCGGTGCCGGTGCCGAGATCGACGTGGAGGCGGATGGGGGTGGCACCCGCCAGCTTGACCATGGCCTGCTCGACGTCCTCCTCGCGCACATGGAGCGAGCGGAGCTGCTCCCAGCGGGCAGCGTTCTCGGCGAAATAGCGCGACGCCGCCTCGGCGCGACGGCTGCGGATGTCCTCCAGCCGGGCAAGATCGCCCGCCAGAACGGCATCGGAGCCCGGCAGCAGGTCAACGATGGCGCGCGCCAGGGCGCCGCCCATGTCCTCCTCGCGCAAACGGAAGAGCACCCAGTTGCCTTCCTTGTGGCGGCTGATGAGCCCGGCCTCGGCCATGAGCTTGAGGTGGCGGCTGACGCGCGGCTGGCTCTGGCCCAGGATCTGGGTCAGCTCGCTGACATTGGCCTCGCCATGGGCCAAGATGAACAGGATGCGCACGCGGGTCGATTCCGCCGCAGCGCGCAGTCCGGAGAGCAACTCTTCCATTCACGAACCTCCATAACCATATAAACATATCCTTATGTGTTTCGCAAGCAGGCCTCTGCCGTTTTTTACATGTGTTAGCGATTGCAGAGAGTTGTGTGTGAAATCGTCCCCGTCTTGCATTCGTCGCGATTTCGCGGCGTACTAAGGCCATAAGACCGGCGCTGCAGTGGCAGCCCCGCGTGGAGGATTGATGATGTACCGGGGGAACGGCCCGCTGACCCGGCGGGGATTTTGTGGAATTGCGGCTGCGGCCTTGTTCGGCCTGGCCGGCCCGGCAGCGGCCAGCACAGCCGCCGAGGACTATGTGACGGGCATCGCCGACCAGGTGATGCAGCTTGCCAACAATGGCAAGAAGGGGCCTGCCCTGAAGTCGCAGTTCGCCTCGCTGCTGAACCGCTACATCAACCTGAAGGGCATCGCGGACTATGCGCTGGGCCCCTATGCCAAGCAGCTGCCGGCCGGCCGGCGCACGGAGTTCTACGGTCTGGTGAACAACTATGCCGCTGCGCTGTTCAACTATTATGTGGACGATTTCCGCGGCAACAAGCTCGACATCATCTCGACCAGCAAGCAGGGCAAGTTCACCGTCATCCAGTCGGCGATCACCGGCAGCGGCGGGCGCGAGCAGGTGAAGTGGCGGCTGGTGCCTTCGGGTGGCGGCTTCCGCGTGGCCGATGTCAACGTCAAGGGCGTGTGGCTGACGATCTCGATGAAGGATCGCTTTTCGAAGGTGCTCAAGCAATCGAAGGGCGACTTCGACCCGCTGTTCGCGGAACTGCGCGAAGCCAACACCTGGTGAGCCCGCGGTGAGCCGCGGGGCGGCCTTGTTGACGCCGCCGCGACCTGTCCTCTATGG
>Ga0075473_10001260_pt1 | contig 10525 bp, 8 predicted proteins | sample DEB19_08_DNA_FD_76340 | JGI IMG/M metagenome (GOLD analysis project Ga0075473, IMG submission 76340) | Aqueous microbial communities from the Delaware River and Bay under freshwater to marine salinity gradient to study organic matter... | ecosystem: Environmental > Aquatic > Marine > Coastal ... | reverse complement strand
CTCGGACGGTGCCTCGGGGAGGCGCTGGTCGAGGCCGGGATCCCCTTCACCCTGACTGGCCGAAACGAATGCGACATCACGGATGCACGGAGCGTTGCTGACGTTCTCTCACGCACACGGCCCGAGGTTGTCGTCAATTGTGCGGCATGGACGGCGGTGGACGCGGCCGAGGACAACGAAGCGGATGCAACTCTCGCCAATCGTGACGGTGCACGCAACGTCGCGGAGGCGTGCAAGGACCACGGGGCGCAGCTGGTTCATGTCTCCACTGACTACGTGTTCGCGGGAACGGATACGGGCGCGTACGACGAGGACTCGCCCACATTCCCTGCTTCCGCATACGGCCGGACGAAGCTCCTCGGGGAGCACGCAGTACTGGAGAGTCACCCGGGGGGGACGTTCGTGGTTCGCACAGCCTGGCTGTACAGCAGGTTCGGCGGCAATTTCGTCAAGACAATGCTCCGCCGTGCTCTCGCTGATGCACCTGTCAGGGTCGTCGATGACCAACGGGGACAACCAACCCATGCCGGTGACCTTGCGCGGCACATCATCGACCTCGTGCAATCAGATGCTCCACGCGGCGTCTACCACGGAACCAACTCCGGGGACGGCACTTGGTGCGACCTCGCGAGGGAAATCTACGACCTTGCGCACAAACCGATCTCTCTCGTGTCCCCGGTGGGAACAGACGAGTATCCGACCAAGGCAACCAGACCCAAGAACTCCGTCCTCGGACACCGGCGGACCGTTGCTGCAGGTGTCAGCGAGATGAGGAACTGGAAGTCCGCACTGGCGGAGTCAATCGGTGGAATCATCGCCGAAGTGGAGAAGGAGAACGTGACATGAGCGTGACATCACTCGCCGTGAAGGGTGCATGGCTGGTCGAACCGAAGCGTCATGCCGATGACCGAGGTTGGTTCCAGGAATGGTTCAAGCAGTCAGCGGTCCGCGAGGCGACGGGTTACCTCTTCGAACCGGTGCAGACCAACATCTCGAAATCTGCTGCCGGTGTCATACGTGGCATTCATTACAGCATCGCTGCACGCGGCCAGGGAAAGTTGGTGACCGTGATGTCCGGCGCAATTGATGACTACGTCATCGACATAAATCCGTCATCACCCACGTTTGGCTCATGGGTGCGGGAGCGACTGACCGCCGACAACGGACGGGCAATGCTCATTGGTCCGCACATGGGACACGCATTCCAGGCATTGACGGATGACACTGTTGTCTCGTATCTCGTGACGGCAGAGTTCGATCCCCAGTCCGAGAAGGGAATCTCGCCCTTCTGCCCGGAAATCGGCATCGAATGGGACGGGGCATTGCCCCGTCTGGTGTCGGACAAGGATGTGGCCGCACCGACACTCAGCCAGCAGGCCGCTGCCGGACAGTTGCCTCCGTACTAGCACCCGTCCCGAAGAAATCGAGCGATTAGCATCGCGACGATGAGTTCGATCTACGAAAGCAACGTTGATCCCCTGCGCCCGAACGACGCACACGGGATATCGCTCCAGTTGATCGGCAGGGACAAGACAGTTCTCGAGCTCGGCGCGGCAGCCGGACACGTCACCCGCGCGCTGAAATCAATGGGCAACACAGTCGTTGCAGTCGAACGCGACGGCAGATTCGCGGAACAGCTGGCCGGAATCGCGGATCGTGTCCACATCACCGACCTTGATTGGCTCGATCTCAAGAAGATCCTCGGCGACCAGAAGTTCGACGTGATTCTCGCCGGGGACGTTCTCGAGCACTGCACTCGACCCGACCTGGTTCTCCTTCAGTGCCACAGCCTCCTCTCGCCCGACGGGTCCATCGTCGTGTCCCTGCCGAATGTCGCCCACGCAGATGTCAGGCTCTCGCTGCTGACGGGGCGATTTGAGTACCGCCCCACCGGACTGCTCGACAACACACACCTGCGGTTCTTCACCCGGCGTACCATCGAGAAGTTCGTCGAGGAGAACGGCTTCGCAATCGAGGAAATCTTCGCGAGCACGGCCCCACTCGGCGGCACCGAGTTCGGACCACCGGATTCGTCCATCCCCCGCGAGGCAATCGAGTTCGTGCAACGCGACCGGGATTCCTCGGTTTACCAGTATGTGATGCGTTTGCGCGCGAACTCGGAACCACCCCAGCTCAACCTGACGGCCAACTCCACCGACGGGACCGAGAAGCTCCTCGCCGAATTGAGTCTCTCCCAGGAAGCCCTCGCGTTCACAAGGTCGCAGTTGTCGGAATCCGCATCTGCCGCCATCGCATCGGCGCAGGTCTTGGCCGACCAGGCAACCACGAAACTGGCGGCGGTTGAACTCGAGATAGCAGAAACTCGAGATGAACTTTCTTCCGTCCGCGAGAAACTGCACAAGACACAAGCTGAGCTTGAGGTCCTCCAGTCCGGCAACGAAGAACTCCGCATGAGTCTGCTGCACGCTCGTGATGCGGTCATCGGCACGAGCGCCGAACTCGGGACAATGCGCGCGCGGTACGAATCCGCGCAGGCACAGGTCGATTCGCTGGTGAACCAGCTGAACATTCTCCATACCTCCCGCACATGGCGCATCGGGCGGTTCATGTTGCTCCCGTTGCGCGGTGTTCGCTGGATCATCCGCAAGTTCCTGAGCTGAGCGCGACCCATGGCACCCAGGTTCTCGATAGTCACACCGGTCTACGACCCTCCTCTGTGGGCCCTCGAAGAGTGCATTCGCTCGGTGCTGGCCCAGTCGTGGGCGGACTGGGAATGGTGCATCGCTGATGACTGCTCACCGAATGCGAAGGTGCGCGAGAGACTGAGGAAGCTTGCGGCCTCCGACCCCAGGATCAAGGTGGAATACCGCGGGCAGAACGGCGGCATCGTCGCGGCATCGAACACCGCACTGTCCCTCGCAACCGGTGAGTTCGTGGCCTTGCTGGACCATGACGATTCCCTGACTCCGGACGCCCTCAGGGTCATGTCCGAGCACATCGGCACGGACCCGGTCGTCGACTACCTGTACTCGGATGAGGACAAGATCGACCAATCAGGACGAAGGTTCGATCGTTTCGACAAGCCCGATTTCGCACCCGAACGCCTGCGGGGTCAGAACTACCTGTGCCATTTCTCCGTCATCCGCAGGGCCCTCGTCGAGGAGATCGGCGGCTTCAGGGACGGTCTTGATGGTTCACAGGATTATGACCTGTTCCTCAGGGTGGTCGAGAAGGCCCGAAGAGTCGTCCATGTGCCCCAGGTCCTTTATCACTGGCGCACCGTCGAGGGATCAACTGCAGTCAACGTCAACTCGAAGCCGTACGTGTTCGAGAGTGCGCGCAAGGCCGTCGAGGAGCACTGCATCAGAACCGGCATCCAGGCGAACGTCTCGGTTCTCCCGAGTGGATTCATCAAGTGTGACCGCAGGCCCCGAACGGAGCCTCTCGTCAGCATCATCATTCCCACACGAGGCGACCGGAAACGAATCTGGGGACTGGACACGTGCCTGCCGGCGAACGCCATCCGGAGCGTCCTCGAGAAATCCACCTACCCCAATGTCGAGATCATCCTCGTGCACGACAGGGTTGCTTCCCTTGACCCCGACATCGAGGCACTCACCCTCGATGAACGCCTCTCGATCGTCTGGTACGACAAGCCATTCGATTTCTCGGACAAGTGCAACGTCGGTTTCATGGCCTCACGCGGGGATGTGATCATCCTCCTGAACGATGACATCGAGATTGAGACCCCTGAGTGGATCGAAGTGCTGATCTCCCACCTGGAGGACGGTGACGTTGCCATGGTCGGCCCGATGACACGGCTCGAGGACGGTCGCATCCAAAGTGCGGGTCACGGGCACATCGGCGGTCCGCACAACCTCGCGTCCGGCCAGGACAGTGACTCCTTCGGCCCGTTCGGCGAGATTCTCATCGCTCGCGAGGTCAGCGGCGTGACCGGTGCGTGCGCAGCAATACCGCGGTCGGTCTATTCGGAACTCGGAGGCATGTCGCTCGCGTTCCCCCACAGCTACAACGACGTTGACTTTGCCCTCAAGGCACTGCGTGCCGGGTACCGAAACATCTGGACGCCCTTCGCAAGGCTGTGGCACTTTGAATCCCTCAGCAGGGATCCTTCGGTGCGGTCAGAGGAGTACGAAGAGCTCTACCGACGCTGGGGCACTGACGCCGACAAGGATGTGTACACGCGCTCGTGACAGTCAGGATGACGAGAAATCCTGCGTCGTCCAATCATCGCGACGTTCGTTCAGCTGACTCGTCACGTACGGGGTGGAGAGAATGCACACTGACGGGGGGTCAAAGGTGCGGGAGATTGCATCCACGAGTTCGGCCTCGTTTCCGACGGCCTGCGCAACATTTGCCGTCATGCCGGCCTGGACCTGTGCCTCGATGGTGAGAGACCCCGTCAGGGCATGGAACCAGACATTTGAGAGCGTGTCGTTCCACCCATTGGCGACAACCTCCCCGGTGGCTCCGATCCGCGATGGGATGACCATCGTCAGGCAGGACCTTGTCGCGAAGGGAAGATTGCGGACCATCGCCGCTTCCCGGATGATGATTTGCGCCGTCGGTAGGAATTTCTTCTCTCTCTTGGTGATCTCATTGCGTGTGAGCACACCGATTGCCGTGTTGCCGGCAGAAAACGTCGGGTAGTCGATACCCCAGTAACCGAAGACCTGGCTGATTCCGAGCCCGGCGACCAGTGACGCGGCCACGAACGCAACCTTCTGGTTCGTTCCGGGAGCACCGGATGCCGACCGTTTTTCCACGCGTCCTGCCACGACCGCGACAACGATGACGAGTGCGATCGGGATCGCAAAAATCGACGCCTTGTGGAAGTAGTAGGGATAGCCACCGGTTGACATTCTCAATCTCAGTGCGAGGGCAAGCAGGAAGACCGGTGTGGGAATGCACAGAAGGAACGTGCTCAATCCGCCATCCTCAGAAAGTGCATAAGCACCAAGCGAGACGGTCAGCAGGGCAACTGCCGCCAGCACTCCTGACGGAAGCGTCTGCACCCCACCCTGGGCGTTCAGGTGGGTGACGCCAAGCGAGAACGTCTGCAGAACGGGCAGGATTCCCGCAATGGCAAGCGGAATTCCGGCAGCAAACAGCGGGGTCTTGTTCCCTCCGCGGATCATGCGGATTGACTGCAGGAGCAACACAGGGAACACCAGAAGAAACGTCGGGTACCAGTTGTACAACAACACGAGGGAACCAGCTCCGAGCGCGAACACCTGGAGGACAGGGTTTTCACATGGGAGAATCGTGAAGGAGACAACGACCACCACGCCGACGAGCACCACCGGCATGTTCGCGAACCCCATGTAAATCGTCTGGCTGACCGGGCCGAGGGTCACCACACCGGCAACCAGACCAGTGCCCACCGCAGCGAAGGAGAGACGACGGTATGTGGTCGTGGCCAGACGTCCGATTGCCAGCCCGACCAACAACACCGCCACGGCCATCGTGACAACCACGGAGTTGGCATACACCGGAATCGCCCTGTCGGTGTGTTGAATGATCAGCTCTCGGGAAGATGCAGCGAAGCGAGACCACACATAATGAATTCCGGTTGGGTATTCGGAACCTTGCCATGCCAGCGGGCCGGAACCACCCGCCGCGCGGGAGATGTACGTGCCCTTCGAGAGGTTCATCAGGAAGAAGTTGAAGTGTGCCGAGTGGTCCCAGATCGGGAGCAACCTCTCGAGCACCTGGGTCGGCGAACCCTTTGATATTCCGCACCACCACTGGTACGTCACGATCGCGCCCACAACGGGCGGGACAGCCGCCAGTGTGTCGACGGGGGCACGCCTCCATTGATTGCGCGCCCCGGAGAAACTCCACACCAGCCAAATTCCTGTCACGATCGACAGCGGCTCGAAAGAGTCCGGGAGTCTCACCCAACCGAACACGGGAAGGACACCGAGCACTGCGACAGAGGCAAGAAGAATCCTGTCGACACCTCGCCGGCCGTTCACGGCCAGGTCGAATGCGGCGATGAACACGAGTACGGCGAACGGATGAATTGTCCCAGTGGCGAACAGCGCGTCGAACAGGACCACCGCACCAATGTGAGCGATGACCATCAACCGCAACCGACTCGCGGTTGCGGTGCCGCCATCAGTGAGGTCAGCGTCAGCCACCCGTGCCCACCGAAACTGCGCGTGTGAGTGTACGGATGAGGTCGTAGCCGTCCCAGACAAGATCGAAGTTCAACGCCGTACCAACCGGAACCACCCGGTCAACTCCCCCGCGTGCCGCACTGTCGGCAATCCGACCCAATTCATCAGAACCAAAGCCCATCACACCGAGTGTCTGGACCTTCTGATCCAGGAGTCGGTCGATTTCTCTCGGGTCGCGGACGGTTGCCTCGGTGAATGTACCGAAGCGGAGGGAGGCAATCTCCTGCCATTTCGTGACATCACTGATGGAGACACGCGCCGACGCTGACTGAATTCCGTGGACATCGGTCACCGCATTCGTTGCAACCAGGGTCTGGCACAGCTCGACCAGTCTGTTCATCGAGTGAATCGGCTCGATTTCCCCACGCTTCAGTGCAACCGCATCCACCGCCGGCCAGAACCGTGCCTTTGCATCGGCCACTGACGTCTCGTCGCCGGCCCACACAACCAGTCGCGGTGACGAGCAGGCGTTCTGGCTGAATGTGTATCCGTCGACATAGAACCGTTCAGCATCAGCACGGAGTTCGTCCTCCGAACTTTGGTTCACGTGTGCGGCATTGATGAGGGCAAGTGAAGTGCGGTCAGCGAATGCCACATCAACCGTCCGTGGCCCGGTCGGAAGCGACCGCATGTGCAAGACCGTCGCATCGCCACCCCAGATGATGCGCACGTTCGCATGTCCCGAGAAGTACGCACTCACCTTGTCATCGTGGCCGTACTTGACGATGCACACCATGTCGCGCACGGCCTTGTGTTCCTCCTGGGCAAGCACGCTGTCGATCAGTGCGATGGCTTTGTTCCCCCCACCACCGGCGCATCAAAGACGTACCGACCCGCCATCCTCTCGAGATTCGCCCGCCTGCACCAGTACCCGAACGAAACAAGGTCGGGCATCCTGCGTGAATCCCTGTCCTTCATGATTGCTGTGGAGAGCGCGGCCAGGAACGACATCACCGGCTCGGCAAAAGGTCGCAAAGGGGCGGATTCGACCACTGACGTGACCGAGCCGCTCACTTCATCGAACTCGAGCCCGTTCTCATGCCGCGAAGGTGTCACTGCAGCCCCTGACTTCGGCGTCCTTGATGCGACCGGAGATCACGAAGTACCTGCCGGGCCGACCGCAACGACAATCATCATTTCCGACCACGGTGCCCATGTCCTCGGTGAGGATTGAGTGCCCGGGATAACTCATCGGCAGCACCGAGACCACCTGGATGACACCTTCCGATCCGTTCGCCACAACCTTGTACGTCACGGGGTCACGCACAATGATCTCCGAGTAGCTCGACGAGTGGAGATATCCCTCGTCACATTCGACGAAGATCGAACCGGTCTGTTCGACCATGCCGTAATAGTTGACGACCTTTTGGACGCCCGTTGTGTCCCTGACTGCAGAACGGAACTCGTCGTTGCTGATGTTCAACGACGCAAGCTTCTTCCAGCCCCCACCGTGCAGAAGAATGCCGGAGGGAATGCTGATGACCTTGCCACGACGACGGAGTTCCTCGCACAGGTGCTCCCACACCATGAACGTGAATCCGAAGAGAAAGACCGGTGACCCGTCATGCTTCTCCAGGAACCTGTTGATCTCCTCTGTCCTCAGGTTCATGTTCTCGTCGAACGCGTACTCGATGTCCTTGCCGAACATCGAGAATCCCCTGATGCCCGCGCCACGAGCAGAGAACATCGCGCGGTCCTTGATGACCGCCGATGAGTCCACCACCAACATCGGCATGCGACTCTTCCCCAGCACCGACCCCATGATCTGGGTGAGAGCGCGGGTCTGCGCGGTGGATGTCTCCTTGTCGAGATAAATGCGCGAGACCTGCTGGCCCGTCGTGCCGGAAGACGTCATCGTCCTCACCGCGTCCGCAACGGGGATGCTCGAAAGGTCGAGCAGCTTGAAGAGTCGGACCGGAATGAAGGGAACTTCCGAGAGGCTCTCTGCCTCCATTCCTGCGGGGAACAACGGGCGGATGATGCGCGAATAGTCCGGGCACAGTTCGGCGTGGTGAGCTGTCAGACGGTTGATCAACCCCAGGAACTGATCTTCCTTCTGCGCGGCGGTGAACCCGAAAGGGTCCGCGCGGAGGTACTCCGTCACGCTGGTACTGAGTTTTTCCATTGATTCCACCTGTGTCAATCCGTCTCGATCGCCGAATAGAGAACCTTGCCCGCATCGCTGCGCGGGATGACTTCGAGGCGCTTGATCGTGATCGCCTTCTTGTTCGTCGACACGAACGCAGCCGTTGCATCCAGCAGTTCCTGCTCGTCCACGTCGCCAACGACATTGACCTGCAGTCGGTCATCGGAGCCAGTGCATGCGACTTCATACCCCAACGAGTTGAGATGGTGCTCAACGTCGTCCAGGTTCGTCCGGTGACCAAACAGCTTCACGAATCTCTTGCGTCGGCCGACGATGTAGAAGAAGCCGTCTTCATCCACCCGGGCGAGGTCACCCGTCCGAAGGGCACCTCCCCTTTCGTCACCACGCGAGAGGTCTGTCTCCCCGGAGGCATATCCCATCGTGACGTTCGGTCCCGAGAACTCGAGCTCTCCCGTCTCCCCCATCGGAACCTCAAAGTCTTCGTCGAGATCCACCACACGGAAAGCACCACCGGGCACGGGTTTGCCGATGCTCGCGCTGTGCCCCGGGATGTCCCCGCACTGCAGGACACTCATGCGTGCGGTCGCCTCTGTCTGGCCGTACATCACGACAAAGTCGATGCCCAGCGCGGAGCACTGATCGTGCATCGACTCGACAAGCTCGGGCTTGAGACGCCCCCCGGCCTGCGTCAACATCCTGAGGCTGGAGTCCTTGAGTCTCTTCACGCCGATCCGACTCAGCATCTCGTACGTGTACGGAACACCACCGAAGTAGGTGGCTCCGGACGACCCGACCAAGTCCCAGAACCGGCGGTCCATCAATGTCGCCTCGGTCACGACAAGGCTCCCTCCGCAATGGAGCTGGCTGTTCACGATCGACAACCCATAGGTGTAATTCATGGGAAGAGTCGTCAGGGCCCGGTCCTGTGCGCTCAACGAGAGACTTTCCACGATCGAGGTGGCATTTGCAGCGAGGTTCAGCCTCGACTGCCTCACCATGAGCGGGCTCCCGGTCGAACCGGAGGTTGACATCAGCACCGAGAGGTCAGGATGCATGTCCAACGGGATGCCGGAGTTCCGTCTCAATTGGTATGTCCCCATGCCAGCAATCACCGGCAGGTCAGGGACATTGTCAGAATCCGCGGGACACCAGAGAAGATTCGGCCGGAAGGTCGTGATCAGGGAGTCAACCTTCTCTGCCCCGAGCGAGTCGCTCAGCATCAGGCAGACATGTCCTGCGCCGGTCAGGGCGACGTACCCGGTGACGGATTCAACGGTGTTGGTGCAGAAACAGAAAACCAGCGACCTTTGCTCCACTTCGGAACTAATGCTCTCGGCACGGTCCGAAAGGCCACCGTAGGTGAGTACCGCGCCCTGCTCGTCAATGAGTGCGGGAGCATCACCGTGTTCACGGAGATTGTCGAAAAGTCTCATCTGTCCCACATCCATGCGAGATTTTACGACCATCAGGGGACGATGAGGTCGGTTTGGTGCCCGGCATTCAGTTGTCCCTCCTGGCAGACCCACCGGAGTACGACTGTCACTGGCACTAGCGTTCGGGGCTGATGGCTATCTCTCTCTCGCGTGCCGGACGGAAACTCACAGGGCCGTACTTGCCGGTTGTCATCCTGGTGCTTCTCGGCGCCGTACTCGTCGGCCTCCGGGTCAATCAATCATCTGTCGGGATGTACGGCACCGCGCCGGCAGAGCGAACAGGCCTCGGTATCGACCGACCCATCAGGTCCGACGAGTGGTACGTGCGTCTTCCCTGGCTGCTCAGCCAGGAATCACGGGACTACGCGCCGACAATGGTCACCGCAGGCAGCCATGATCCCTCCGTCACCTACGACCTCCCCGTTCGTGATCTCAGCGTCATCCTGAAGCCGCATCTTCTGCCTTATTTGTTCCTCGGGTTTGACCGCGCCCTCTCGGCCGAGTGGTGGTTCCTCGTTCTCGGCTGTGCAATCGCCCTATACGTTCTTCTCCTCAGATTGAGAGTCAGGCCCTCCATTTCACTGCCGATAGCCGTCATCGTTGCGTCAAGCCCCGGATTGCATTGGTGGACCGTCAGTTCCTCCTTTGACATCATCATCTACTCCGCACTCGGCGTGGCGACTGCATTGACAGCAATCGATGCGACGCGCCCCATCACACGTTTCGGCTGCGCAGCGGTCGCAGGCTGGCTGTTCTCATGCGCAGCAGTTGTGCTCTATCCACCGTTCCAGATCCCGACCATGGTGGCCGCCGGTCTCATT
>Ga0075473_10001257_pt1 | contig 10528 bp, 11 predicted proteins | sample DEB19_08_DNA_FD_76340 | JGI IMG/M metagenome (GOLD analysis project Ga0075473, IMG submission 76340) | Aqueous microbial communities from the Delaware River and Bay under freshwater to marine salinity gradient to study organic matter... | ecosystem: Environmental > Aquatic > Marine > Coastal ... | reverse complement strand
AGGCCGGCGAGGAGCTTCTCCCCCTCCGCGGCGGCGTGGGTGCGCGCGTCATGGAGCTGGTGGAGGACGTCCGGACCGATCCCGCGCGCGCCCCACTTGCAGTCCCACGCCTCGGCGGCGCCCGGCTTCTCCACCGTGAGGTCGTAGGGGTGGATCTCCGCGCGCACCCCGTCGAAGAGGATCCGCCGCTCCCGGCGGACCGCGGCCGCGCCGACCCGCCGGACGAGGAGCCGCTCCGTGAGCGCCTCCACGATCGCGCCGCGGACCTGGCTCCGGACCTGGTCACCGCGCTCGGCGACCTCGAGGGAGAGGGCGAGGATCGCCTCCGCCCGCTCGCGCGCGGCGGACGGGAGCGCGGGGTCGAAGAGGGTCGGGAAGGTGACCCGCCAGCCGTCGGGGTCGGTCGTCTCGCCGTTCATGACCGCCCGCGCGAGGACCCGCTCGGCGGGCGTCGCGTCCGCGAGGAGATCCGCGGCACGGGCCACGAGCGGCTCCGCCTGGATCGCGGCGTAGACGACCGTCCGGGCGTCCTTCGCGGCATCCTGGAAGCGCATCAGAGCCCCTCCCCGAGCGCGACGAGGACGACCTGGGGGAAGGTCGAGAGCCAGTCGATCGCGCGGTGGGGGTCGGAGATCCGGCCGATCTCGTCGATCGCGCGGTCCACGGCGGGCCCGGCCGCCCCGGCAGGCTCCGCACCGCGCGCCGCCGCGACCTCGGCGAGGCGGGCGCGCCAGGCCTCCGTGAGGTCGTTCACGTAGCTCCACTCGTCCTCGATCGTCTCGCCGGTGGCGGCGAGCCCGGCGTAGGCGGCCGTGGCGCGGTCCAGGATCTCGGCGATCGTCTCGGGGGCGCTCATGACCGGAAAGGGTACGCGAGGCGAGGGTGCGCCGGTCAGGCGCGGATCTCGATGAGCTCCACGCCGAGGAAGCGGGCCGCCGCGCGCAGCTCCTCGCTCCGGTCCCCGCGCACGAGCGCGAGGTGGTGGGCCGGTCCGGCATCGATGAAGGCCCGGCTCGCGCTCCCGGCGCCGGGGCGGTCGAAGCCGATCGACCCGCTCGGGCCATTGAGGTGCGCGAAGCCGCGCCCCGAGAGGTCGCCCACGGAGATGACGAGGCGCGCCGGAAGGGTGGGTGTGGCCGGCCCGAAGCCGACGATCGTCGCGGGCCCCGCCGCGAAGGGGAAGCGGGCGGCGATCCCGAGGCCGTGGCGGCCCGGGTAGAGCTCATTGGGGCAGAGGCGGGCCGGCACCCCGTCCGGCCGGAGGGAGAGGTCCGCCATCCCGCACGACGAGAGGACGAGCTCGCCGGTCGCGCTCTCCACGAGATAGCCCTCGCAGTACTGCGCGCTCCCGGCGATCCGGGAGGCGACGAGGAGCGCCACCGCGGTCGCGGCATCGCCCGTGCAGGCGATCGGCGTCCCTTCCCCGGTGAGGAGCGTGGTCGCGAGACAGCCCACGACGCCGAGCTCGTCGCCGGTGCGGAGGAGGGGCGAGTGGCAGTTCAGGGCGAGCGCATCGAGCCGCTCGTCCGTGACGATCGTGCGCAGGTAGCGGTGGACGCGGAGCGAGCGCTCGAGGAGGGGTGCCGCCGCGGGCTCCACCGTCACGCCCGCAGGCAGGGCGGGGAGCGGCCCCGCGATCGCGGCGTTCGCGCGCGCCACGGCCGCCTCCCCCACGCTGACGAGCTCGATCCCGAGCGCAGCGGCGGTGCCGGGATCCAGGACCACGTCCCCGTAGCCGGGGATGATCCCGCCGAGGAGGCCGAGCCGCGCCCCGCGGATCCCGGCCGCCGCCTGCGCGCCGCGGATCGCCCGCGCCACGGGTCGCGCATCGCCGGCGTCCGTGCTCACCGTGAGGTAGGTGCGCCCTTCCCGGCCGAGGACGTTCGCGAGCATGACCGAGCCGAGGATGCTCGAGGCACGGGTCGCCTCCACCTCATCCGCCTCCTCGTCGAGGCGCGCGATCCGGCGGTCGTCCCAGATGACGATCGGGCCATCGAACCCGGCGAGGGCCCGGCTCCCCCAGCCGGGGGCAGCGGCCATCGTGGCCGCCACCACGACGACCCGGACGCCGGCCGCGCGGAAGCGCTCGGCCGCCGCATCCGCGCTCTCCGCGGAATAGACGAGCCCGGACGGGGTGACCGGGACCCCCTCGGCCGCCAGATCCGCCGCGAGGCGGTCCGCATAGGCCTGGAGGGAGGCCCGGTAGCCGGCCGGGAAGCGCTCCTCGAAGAAGGCGAAGTAGGGAGTGAGGAGGCCGACCGCGGGCGCGGTCCGGGGCCCGCTCATCCCGCCCCGTTCCCCCCGGCGGCGGCGCGCCACGCGGCGATCCGGTGGGGCGGCGGCTGGAGGAGCTCCAGGTGGACCCCGTCGAACCCCTTGAAGTAGCAGCACTTGCCGCCGATGTTCACGCCCGCGGTGATCTCGTTCGGCGGCGAGAAGAACTCCACGCCGAGCGCGACGAGACGGGCGTATTCCGCGTCCGCGTCCTCCACGGCGATCGCGATGTGGCCCTCGCCCGGGTCCTTGATCTCGATCGGGCGGGTGACCCCCTCCGGATACCGGTAGTGGACGAGCTCCATGTCGTGGGTCGAGATCCCCCGGTGCTGGCCGGGGATCGCGAGCTGCGCGACCTCGATATCCGCGCCCGGGTAGCCCACGAGGCGGGCGGTGTACTCGTTGTGCTGGACCTGGCGGTGGACGAGCGTCCAGCCGAGGACGTCCCGGTAGAAGGCGATCGCCGCGTCCAGGTCCGAGACGGTGAACGAGAAGTGCCAGACGCCATAGCGCTCCATCGCCCTACTCCGCCTTGCCGCCCGTCACCTGGTTCGCGTCCGCCTGGCTGAACTCGCCGAACGAGCGCTTCGTCTGGATGAACTCCACGCGGATCCCGTCCGGGTCGATCATGTAGACCGCGCGGCCCCCGGTGTTCGGGCCGATCGTGGGCGTGACCGGCGGGTTCACGTAGCGCGTGCCGCGCTCCACGAGCTCCGCGAAGAGCCCGTCGCAGTCGTCCGTGAAGAAGGCGAGGTGCGCGGTCCCGGGGTTCGCCGTGCGGGTATCCACCGGCGTCTTCTCCACGTTCCGGTACTCGAGGATCTCGAGGAAGACCTCGCTGTTCGGGAGGCGCAGGATCGCGGCGTGGATATCCGCGCCGGGATAGCCGGTGATCGTCCGGATGTACTCCGCCTGCGGGTTCCACTGGAAGACGAGCTCGAAGCCGAGGACGTCCCGGTAGAAGCGGACGGAGGCCTCCAGGTCGCGCACCTGGATCCCCATGTGGTGGGGGCGAAGGATCTGGGCCATGCGGGGAGCTCCTAGAGATCGGCGAGTAGGCCGCGGGTGTCCTCGACCTCGCGCTGGGCGGCGATCCAGGCGGGGTCCACGAGGGTACCGAACCCGGGGAGGTCCGGGAGCGGATCCATGAGCCCGTCGCGGACGACCGGCTGGATGAGGGTGTCGTCCATCGGGTGGACGCCGGTCCCGGGGATCCCCCATTCGATCGGGGCATCCGTGTAGCCGAGCGCGCCCAGGACCTGGGAGTGGATGTGCGGGAACATGTGCGGCGCGACCTTGTTCCCATGGTCCGTGCACGCCTTGAGGATGCCGCGCAGGCGGGTGATGCCGCCGTTCGTGGTGGCATCCACCCGGTTGAAATCGACGGCGTCGAACTTCAGGAGCGCCTGGGGGTGGTAGGAGCCGCCCTGCTCGTCGCCCATCGCGACCGGGGTCGGCTTGATGCCATCCCGGATCTCCCGGACCATCTGCGCATCGCCCGGCGGGACGATGTCCTCGAACCAGCCGATGCCGAGCGCCGCCAGCTGCTTCCCGAAGACGATCGCGTCCGCGCTCGTCTTGTGGAAGAAGTTCGCGTCGATCCCCAGCCACGCGTCCGGGAAGGCCTCCCGCGCGGCACGCAGCCGGTCGAGGGAGCGCTCCGGGGTGGGTGCGATCGGGAGCTTGAAGCGGCGCCAGCCGGCCTTCCAGAGGCCGTCGATCTGGGCCACCGTCTCCTCGGGCGAGATCGAGGGCGGGTAGCCCACGATCCCGGTCACCGGCATCGGCCGGCGCTCGCCGCCGAGGAAGGTCGTGATGTTGACGCCCTTCGCCTTCGCCGCGAGGTCCCAGACCGCGCAGTCGGTGACGGAGAGGGCACGCATCCCGATCCCCGCCGCGTGGACCGCGTTGTTCGCCCAGAGCGCCTTGTGGAAGAGGCGGTCCGGGTCGTCATACGCCTCCCCCACGAGCTGCGGGGCGATCGTCCGGTGGACGATCTCGGGGAGCGGACCGTCCCGGGTCAGCCCGTAGGCGAAGCCCGTGAGGCCGCTCTCCGCCTCCACGCCCACGAGGAAGAACTCGCGGTGGCGCATGATCCAGGTCCCGAAGACGATCGGGACCGCGAGCTCGTGGAGGATCCGGACCGCGCGAACGCGGACGATCCGGTCGGGTTCCGCCATGGCAGGTCTCCTATGCCGTGAGGTAGCCGTCGTCGCACATGATCGTGTGCCCGGTGACGAGCTCGGATGCATCGCTGGCGAGGAAGATCGCCGCCCCGATCAGCTCCCGCGGGAGACCGAGCCGGGGACGGAGCATCCGCCCCTTGATCCAGTCCGCGGTGAGCGAGGTCGTGGTGGCCGCCGCCTTGGTAAGCGGCGAATCCATGAGCGTGGGTCCGATCCCGTTCACGCGGACGCCGCGATCGCGCCACTCGAGCGCCATCACCTTGGTGGCGCCCACGACGCCGTGCTTGGCCGCGACATAGGCGGACGACCACGGATAGCCGATGAACGCACCGATCGAGGCGATGTTGATGATGCTCCCCTTCCCCTGGGCGAGCATCCGCTTGCCGAAGACCTGGCAGCAGAGGTAGAGCCCCTTCAGGTTCAGGTCCAGGATGAGGTCGAGCTTCTCCTCCGGGTAGTCCTCCGCGGGGGAGCGGAAGGCGGTCCCGGCGCTGTTCACGAGGATGTCCACGCGGCCGTGCCGGGCGATGATCGTGTCCGCGGCCGCCTCGATCTCCGCCTTGCGGGTGACGTCCACGTGGTGGATCGTCGCGCTCCGGCCCTCCGCGGCGATCAGCCGCGCGGTCTCCTCCATCCCCGCGTCGTTGACGTCCAGGAGGGCGACCTCGCAGCCTGCCTGGGCATAGCCGATCGCGATCGCGCGCCCGAGCCCGGATCCTGCGCCCGTGACCGCCGCCACCCGGCCGGCGATGTCGAAGAGGTTCGTGACGTAGCCCGAGGGGATCGCGATCGGGTCGTCCTCTTCCGGGGCGGTCACTTGCCGGCCCCCGGATCGTTCGGATGGGCGGCGAGCGGGATCACCTCCACGTCGAGGTACGGCCACATCGGGAGCGAGGTGACCGCCTCGTGGAGCGCGGTCGCGTCCGGCGCCTCCCAGATGCTCCAGTTCGCCCACTGGCCGGGGACGCGCCAGACCCGCTTGATGATCCCGGCGGCGGCGAGCTCACGGGCGCGCACGCCCTCCGCCTTGATCCGCCGCTCCTTCTCCGCGGGGTCCCCGTCCGGGGGGAAGGTGACGACGATGTTCAGCAGGAACTCCATGGCGCGTGCTCCTTCTCCCTATCCGATCCGGCCGACCCAGGTGCCGAGGCCCTCGACCCCCACGGGGATCCGCCACAGCTGCCCACCATAGCTGGCGTCCGCGGTGTCGGCGAGGATGCCGGCGTCGGTCATGATCAGGTCCGTCCCCGTGAAGACGCAGTTCGTGGGGATCGTGCCCGCCTTGATGAAGCGGTCGTAGGTACCGTCCGGCCGGATGACGTCGATCCCGCCGCCGTTCACCGTGGTCACGTAGAGAAGCCCATCCTTCCCCACGGCCATCCCGTCCGCGATCGGCCGGTCCCCCGGCAGCCGCGCGATCTCCGTGATCCGGCCGGTCGCCGGATCGAGCCGCCGGACCATCCCGGTATACGACTCCGCCCACACGACGCTTCCGTCCGCCTCGATCGCGATCCCGTTCGGGAAGGTGGGCGGCGTCAGCTCGGCGAGGAGCCGGCCGGTGCCGTCCGTGTTCAGGACGAAGAGGTAGGAGGGCTCCGGATCCCCCGGTCGGTAGGTGCCCGGGTCGGTGAAGTAGAGCCGGCCATCCGGGCCGAAGACGAGGTCGTTCGGGCCGTGGAAGCGCTTGCCGTCCAGCTCCGTCGCGATGATCTCGGCGCGGCCCCCCTCCCGGTCGATCACCTGGATCGACGGGGTGACCATCTCCTCGGCCCGCCACGGTCCGGTCGTCCCGCCGTTCTGGCAGACGTACATCGTGCCGTCCGCGCCGGCCACGCAGGAGTTCGGGCCACCCGCCGTGTAGGCGTAGCGGCTCACCCCCCGTCCGCGCTCCCAGACGGAGACCTGGCTCCGGTAGGTCTCCACGAAGCAGATCCGGCCATCCGGCAGGACCGTGGGGCCCTCCGCCCAGCCGAGCCCCTCCGCGAGCAGCTCGTGTCCTTCGGTCATCGGTCCTTCCTCCGTCCTGGGCCGGGCCTACTTCACCGCGCCCGCGGTGATCCCCCGGACGATGTAGCGCTGGATGAAGAGCGAGAAGATGAAGATCGGGATGATCGTCACCACGCCCACCGTGGCGGCGATATTCCAGTCGATCGGGCGCTCCGCGCTGATGAGGCCGGCCGCGCCGAGCGGGATCGTCTTCAGACCCTGCGAGTTGACGACGTAGAGCCCCACGAGGAACTCGTTCCAGATGAAGATCGCGGCGAAGATCGCGGCCACGATCAGCCCCGGCCGGACGAGCGGGAGCATGATCCGGTTGAGGACGCCGAAGCGGGTGCAGCCGTCCACCATCGCCGCATCGTCCAGCTCGCGCGGGATCTCGTCGAAGAAGCCGATGAGGATCCAGACCACGAGCGGCAGGCTGAAGGCGACATACGGGATGACGAGCCCCGGCAGGGTGTCGTCCAGGTTGATGAAGCGCATCATCAGCATGACCGGGATCGCGACCGCGACCGCGGGCATGAAGCGGAGCGAGAGGATCGTGCTCGCCGCGCGGTCCCGGCCCCGGAAACGGATCCGGCTGAAGGCGTAGGCCGCCGGCGTGGCGAGGACGAGCGAGACACCCACGCTCAGCGCGGTGACCACGACCGAGTTCCAGATATAGCCGAGGAAGCCGCGCTGGAAGAGGACGTCGCGGTAGTTCTTCTCGATCTGCGCGAGGTCGAAGACGAGGGTCGGCGGGACCTCCGTGGCGATCTGGAAGCGGGCCTTCGTGGAGAGGATGAGGATGATGACGAACGGGGCGAAGCCGATGATCCCGATGATCACGAGGACGAGGTAGGCGAGCGCCCGCTCCAGGATCCGGCCGGTCATGCCGCGTCCTCCCGGCGGATGGAGACGACGCGCACGAGGAGCGACATCGCGATCGTGGCCACGATGACCATGACGTAGGCGAGCGCGGATGCGTAGCCGTACTGCTGGAACGAGAAGCCGTTCTCCCAGGTGTAGAAGCTGAGCGTCGTCGTCAGCCGGCCGGGTCCGCCATAGGTGAGCCCGAAGACGACATCGAAGGCACGGAAGGCATCGATGGCGCGGAAGATCGCGGCGAAGGCGATCGCGGGCGCGAGGAGCGGCAGGGTGATCCGGAGGAGGGTCTGGCGCCGGTTCGCCCCGTCCACCGCGGATGCCTCGAAGACGTCCTGGGGGAGCGCCTGGAGGCGGGCGAAGACGATGACCATGACGAAGGGCGTCCACTGCCACGAATCGACGATGACGAGCGTGGCGAGCGCGACCGCGGGGTCCGCGGTCCAGAGCGGCTGCGGCAGCCCGAAGAGGCCGAGCAGCCAGTTCACCATCCCCCAGTCCGGGTTGAGGAGCGCACGCCACATGAGCCCCACCACGACCGGCGTGAGGAGCATCGGGAGGATGAGGACACCGCGCACGAACCACGCGCCGCGGAGGCGCAGGTTGAAGAAGAGGGCGAGCACGGTGCCGAGCACGACCTGGATCGCGATCGAGACCGAGGTGAAGATCGCCGTGTTCACCGCCGCCTGCCAGAAGACCGGGTCGGTCAGCAGGCCGGTGAAGTTCCCCAGCCCCACCCAGTCGAAGCTGCTCGTGGTGGGGTTCCAGTCGAAGAAGCTGATCGCGAGGCTGTAGAGGAGCGGGAAGACGGAGAAGACGAGCAGGTAGAGGACCGTGGGCCCTGCGAGGAGCAGGACGTCACGGCGCGTATGGAGCGGGTGGCCTGCGGTGGGGGTCGCGGCGGTCATGCGTGCGCTCGTCTGGAGCCGGACGGGACGAGCGAGGCGCCGGCCATGCGGCCGGCGCCTCGCTGCTCCACGTCCGTGGGATCCGGGAGGCTAGTCGGCCAGGTGGCCGCCGTCCCGGAGGATCTTCTCGGCGCCGGCCTGGGCGTTCGCCATGGCCGTCGCAGCATCCTCGGCGCCGGTCAGCGCGAGGTTGATCTCCCGCTGCAGCTCACCGACGATCTGCCAGGTCTCCGGGATGTTCGCGACCGCGAGCGTCTCGGCATCCTCGATCGCGGCGACCGCGGCGGGGATGTACGGGAGCGCCGCGATGACCTCGGGGTCCTGGGCGGTGGAGATCCGGTTCGGGTCCGTCTGGTAGGTCATGACCTGGTGCTTCTCGAACGCCTTCGAGGTGATCTGGGTCATGAGGAGCCAGGCGCAGTCCTTGTTCTCCTGCGGCAGGTTCGCGGGGATCGCGAGACCCCAGCCGCCGCGGATGCCGCGCGAGAAGGACTCGTCATTGCGCGGCACGGGGGCCACGGCGACGGTGTCCTTCACCGGGGAGTCGGGGCCGAAGAGCGCGCCCGCGATCGTCGCCCAGGCGGGCCACATCGCGACCTTGCCGGCCATGAAGGCGTCCATCGCCTCCGTGAAGCCGTAGCTCGTCACCGCAGCGGGCGAGTACGGGAGGATGTCGATCATCTCCTGGAGCGCCTCGACGGCCTCCTCGCTCGTGAAGTTCGGCTTCAGGGTCTTGTCGCCCTTGCTCCCCGTCATGAGCACGCCGCCGTGCCCGACGAAGCGGCTGTACCAGTCCACGAGCATCGCGGACGGGTCGTTCGCACCGACCATCGCGGAGCCCGCGACGTCACCGCTCGTGAGCGCCTCCGCGGCGGCCTTGTAGTCGTCCCAGGTCTGCGGGACCTCGATCCCGGCCGCATCGAGGAGGTCCTTCCGGTAGAAGAGGAGGACCGAGCCCGAGTGGATGCCCGGGACGAGGAAGAGCTTGTCACCACCGAACTCGCCCTTCTCGGGGTCGAAGTATCCGGTGTAGTTCAGCTGGCCCTCGGGGAAGTCCGCGAAGTCGAAGTCCGCAGGGGTCTTCGCCGGGTCGTTCACGTACGGCGTGAGCTCCTCGAGGAGCCCGGCGCCCGCCGTGGCCGCCACGTTGAAGCCGATGACGTGGACGATGTCGAAGGCCGACTCGGGTGCGCGCAGGTTCTGGGCGATCGACTCGCCGAGCGGCCCGATCGCCATCGTCGTGAGCTGGATGTCGATGCCGGTGGCGGCCTCGATCTCCGCCTCCTTGTCCTGGAGGCCCTTCTCGTCGCGCTCGCCGTCCACGAGGGCGATGCGCACGGCCTTGCCCGCGCAGGCCATCGGATCGAAGGCGCCCTCTGCCGCCGCGACCGGGACGCTCGCCCCGACCGCCGAGACGGCGACCGCCGCCGTGAGGCCCGCGACGACGCTGCGCCGCAGGAGGTTCCGCTCCGTCATCCCTGACTCCTCCATTCCTCTCCCTGCCGGGCAGACCCCGGCTGGGCCGGAGTGTGGACCACCGGGAAGGCGGCTGTCAACAAACGTTTGCCGCCCTCGCGTCGGGACGGCGCGCTCGCGCGCGGCCCGTGGCGTCAGGAGGGGCAGGACGGCCCCATCAGCCCCAGCCGAGCTGGAAGAGCCCGAGGTCGATGCAGCGCGTCGCGCCGGTGGACGGGTAGATATATGCGGCACGGATCTGCGCGACGGTCTTCACGCCGAGAAGGTGGACCGTGACGCCGGGCTTCCCACCGATGATGAAGCCGGTGATCATGTTCCCGACCTCGTCGCACGGCGCATCGGCGAGCCGGACCCGCATCATCGGCATCTCCCGGACGAGCAGGATCTGGGCCACGACCTTCCCCACGCTCGCGGCCCCCGGGCCGGCCCGCTCCTTGAAGCTGGGGAGGATCCCCAGCTTGAGGAGCTGGCCGAAGGCTCGGGCGTTGGGGATGACGTACTCCCGGCGCGGGCAGTCGGGCTGATCGGGGTCGATGTCGCAGGAGACGCCGTCCCGGTCCCCGCGGACGAGGGTCCGGCAGGCGATGAGCTCGGTGCCCGCCATGATCCGGACGGAGGCGATCGCATCCACCGAGTCCGTGGCGCCGCTGATCCAGCCCGCGGCGAAGCGGCCATCCACGGGGTGGACGGTACCGAGCCGGACGGTGGAGAAGCCGACCGATCCGCAGGGTGCGCTCGCCCCCAGGATGGAGATGACCCGGACGGGGACCCGGACCAGCCCGACGCCCACGAAGACCCCGGCGGGGCGCTCCTCGAGGACGA
>Ga0075473_10001253_pt1 | contig 10541 bp, 10 predicted proteins | sample DEB19_08_DNA_FD_76340 | JGI IMG/M metagenome (GOLD analysis project Ga0075473, IMG submission 76340) | Aqueous microbial communities from the Delaware River and Bay under freshwater to marine salinity gradient to study organic matter... | ecosystem: Environmental > Aquatic > Marine > Coastal ... | reverse complement strand
GTGGTCTTCATCACATCTCTCCTGGGTCCACGGTGGGGCGGTCCGGGTGGACCGCCGGTCACCGGCCTTTCCGGTGACCGAGGAGAACGATGGGTGGCGCGTGTTCGGGCGCGATGCAGGGTGCGTAAGGGCGCGGTAAGGGGTGGAGGGTGCCGGTCGACTCCCGTTCCGGGCGGGTTCCCACGAAGCGCGCTATCATCCGCGGGCGGGGTGGAGCAGCGGCAGCTCGTCGGGCTCATAACCCGAAGGTCAGAGGTTCGAATCCTCTCCCCGCAACCAATCGCCTCTACCGGGAACCCGGGGTCCGCCGCCCCGGGTTCCGCTTTTTCCGGCGTCGCGATCAGCGGACGGCGACGACCGCCTCCACCTCCACGGGGAGGCCGTAGGGGAGCATCTCCACCCCGACCGCGGCGCGCGCGTGCGCGGCCACATCCGGGCCGAGGACCTCGGCGAGGAGGTCGGAGCAGCCGTTCGCGATCTTCGGGGTCGCCTCGAAGCCGGGCGCGCAGCGCATCCAGGCCACGACCCGCAGGATCCGTTCCACCCGGTCGAGCGAGCCGAGCTCCGTCCGGAGCGTGGCGAGGAGCGCGATCCCGCACCGGCGCGCGGCGGCGTATCCCTCCTCTTCCGTGAGCTCCGCGCCGATCCGTCCCCGGGGCCGTTCGCCGGCCGCGTCCGGCGCGGGACCGTGACCGGCGAGGAAGAGCAGGTCACCCCAGCGCGTGGCACGGACGTAGTTCCCGCGCGGCGCCGAGAGCGGCGGCAGGACGATCCCGAGCGCGGCGAGCCGCTCCTCCGCACCGCTCATGCAGGGCCGCTCCCCGCACCCTGTGCGGCGGGGAGGATCGTCTTCAGCTGGATCGCGAGGGCCTCCTCCGAGAGCGGCCCGAAGCTCACCGCGCGGACGATCCCCGCCCCGTCCACGAAGATCGAGATCGGGATCCCGCCCACGCCGCGATACGCCGCGTAGACCGCCTCACCCGGGTCCGCGAGCAACGGCCATGCCGCGCCCTGCGCATCCGCGAAGGCCTGCGCCGAGGAAGGGGCGTCCTTGTGGATGATCCCCAGGATCTCCAGGCCCGCATCCGCGTGCGCCGCGCGCGCGTCGCGGAAGGCCGGGAACTCCTCGCGGCACGGGACGCACCAGCTCGCCCAGAAGTTCACGATCACCGGGCGACCCGCGTAGTCCGCGAGGGAGACGGGCGTGCCGGCCAGGTCCTCCAGCGTGAAGGCGGGCGCCGGCTTCCCGAGCAGCGGTGAGCCCCCCACGATGAGCACGCTCGCACCGGGTGATGCCGCAGGGCGGGCGGGGGCCAGGGGGACGACGGCGAGAAGGACGCCGATCGCGACGGCGATCGCGACGGCAAGGAGGATCGCCGGGCTCCGACGCCCGGGCGCAGGGCCGGCCGGGACGGGCTCAGCCGACGTCGATCACTCCCGCCATGATCGGATGGACGGAGCAGATGAAGGGGTACTGACCCGCGGCGAGCGGATCGATCGCGTACTCGATCGTGGCGATGCCGGTCACGAGCTCGCCGTTGAAGACGACCTCGGACTTGGCGGCGTCCGCGAAGATCTCGATGTTGTGCGGGACCCCGTCCTGGTTGTTCTCGAAGGTGATCGTGAAGGCGGTATCCGCCGGCACCGCGATCTCCGACTGGTCGAAGGAGAGGACGGAGACGGCAGAGACGGTGGGCGTGGTGGTCCGCTCCGGCCCCGTGGCGACCGCCTCCTCCGTGGTGGGGAGGAGACCGAGGAGCGTGGGGGCGAGCGTGATCAGGATCGCGAGCACGCCGATCGTGGCGTAGACGGGGACGAGCGCGTGCGGGAAGACGCGCGCCGGATCGCGCTCCGGCTCCGCGTGGCCGCCCTCCTCGATGTCCGTGAGCTCACGGTTGGCGTCCCGCATCCAGCCGATGGCGGCGACGAGGCCCATGAGCAGACCGCCCACGATGAGCGCCGGACCGAGGACGAGGCCGAGGAAGGCGAAGAAGAGGCCGACCGGGCCGAGGAAGGGCCACGGTGACGGCGGGGGCAGGTGGACCCCGTCCGGGATCTGCAGCTCGCCCGGCTCGAGCGCGGGGGCATGCCCGGCGTGATCACCGTCGTGGTGGCCGTGCTCGGTGACGCGGTATTCCCTGCCGGCATCCCGGAGCCAGCCCAGGGCGGCGATCACGCCGATCCCGAGCCCGAGCGCGAGGAGGATGAGGTTCAGCCCGAAGACGAGCGAGAGGAAGATCAGCGCTCCACCCGCGGAGCCGACGAGCGGCCACGGCGAGGGATCGGGGAGATGCATCCCGGCGGGCGTGGCGCCGCTCGTGAGCCGGCGCGGGACGCGGGTCCGGTTCCGGGCCGCATTCCGGCGCCAGGAGCGGACGGTCACCGCCACGACGAGCGCGATCAGCCCGAAGAAGAGGAGCGGGATGTACTGGAGGAGCGTGCTCCAGAGCGGGGTGACGATCTGGGAGACGATCCCGAGGATCGCGTCCCAGATCTCGAAGAGCAGGTCCATCAGGCGCCCAGACCCCGGATCACAGCTCTCGCGAGTTCTTGAGCAGGATCATGAAGCCGAAGGCCATCGCGATCCCGAGCGCGCCGAGCATCACGGCACCCGTGTAGTCCGTCCCCGCGGGGAAGAACTCATGCCAGCCCGTGAAGTAGATGACGGCGACGATGAGGAAGATGACCGCGAGGAAGAGCGCGCGCTTCCAGTTGAACATCCGGGTCGTCTCCTCTACCGCAGGACGTAGATCGTGAGGAAGAGCGCGATCCAGACGATGTCCACGAAGTGCCAGTAGTAGTGGACCGCCTCGACCGCGGAATGGTGCTGAGCGGAGAACTGGCCGTTCAGGCCGCGCACGAAGAGCACCGCAAGACCGATGACGCCACCGATCACGTGGGCCATGTGGAAGCCCGTCATCGTGAAGAAGAGCGTCCCGTAGACCCCGGACGAGATCGTGAAGTCGTCGTGGTTGATGAGCAGGTTGTACTCGTAGGCCTGGAGGCCGAGGAAGATGATGCCGAGGAGGAGGGTGATCCCGATCCCGAAGTTCAGGCCCTTCCGGTCACCGACGCGGATGCGCATCGTCGCCCACTGCATCGTGAACGAGGAGATGACGAGGACGATCGTGATCAGGACGGAGAGCCCGAGGCCGAAGGGGAAGTCCCCCTGCCAGCCGATGAACTCCGTGCCCTCCGGCGGGAAGGGCTTCACGGTGGCCTTCACGTTGAAGTACGCCCCGAAGAGCGCCGCGAAGAACATCACCTCGGAGGCGATGAAGAGCATGATCCCCATGAGGGCCATGTCCATGCCCTGCTTGCCGCCGTGCGCCTCCGGGGCGCCGTGACCGTGCGCGGTCTGCTGGGTGGCGCTCATCAGTGGGCCTCCCCGCTCGCGATCGCCGGGGTGCCGTGGGAGCCATCACCGTGGCGCAGGTCGAAGACCGGGCGCTCGGAGCGGACGGGCGGCAGGCTGTCGAAGTTGTAGACGGGGGGCGGGCTGCTCGTGGCCCACTCCAGGGTGTAGCCCTCCCACGGGTCGTCCCCGGCGTCCTGCGGCTTGCGCTGCGTGGCGAAGACGTTCCACAGGAAGGGGAGGACGCTCGTCGCGATGAGGAAGGCGCCGATCGTGGAGAGGAAGTTCAGCTCCGTCCAGCCGGCGTTCGCCGAGTAGTCCGCGATCCGCCGGATCATCCCGTCCAGGCCGAGGAGGTGCTGGGGGAAGAAGGCGAGGTTCGTGCCGATGAAGAGGAGGACGAACTGGAGCTTGCCCAGCCGCTCGTCCAGCCGCCGGCCGAACATCTTGGGATACCAGTAGAAGAGCGCCGCGAAGATCGCGAAGACGGCGCCGGAGACCAGGACGTAGTGGATGTGGGAGACGACCCAGTAGGTGTCCTGGACCATGAAGTCGAAGGGGACGACCGCGAGGAAGGCCCCGTCCAGGCCGCCGATGAGGAAGAGCGTGATGAAGCCGAGGGCGAAGAGCATCGGCGTGTCGAAGCGGAGCTGGCCGCCCCACATCGTCCCCAGCCAGTTGAAGAACTTGATCCCGGTGGGGACCGCGATGAGGAAGGTGAAGAAGCTGAAGAAGGGGAGGTAGACCGCGCCGGTCGTGAACATGTGGTGGGCCCAGACGCTGAAGCCGAGGGCGCCGATCGAGGCGGTGGCGAAGACGAACGCCTTGTAGCCGAAGAGCGGCTTGCGCGAGAAGACCGGCAGGATCTCGCTGATCACCCCGAAGGCGGGGAGGATCAGGATGTAGACCTCCGGGTGCCCGAAGAACCAGAAGACGTGCTGCCACAGGATCGGGTTGCCGCCCTGGGCGGGGTCGAAGAAGCCGCCGCCGTAGTTCCGGTCCAGGAAGAGCATGACGAGACCGGCCGTGATGACCGGCAGGGAGAAGAGGAGGAGGACGCTCGTGACGAGCGTCGTCCAGCCGAACATCGGGAGGCGCAGGAGGGTCATCCCCGGCGCGCGCATCCGGAAGATCGTGACGAGGAAGTTGATCGCGCCGAGGAGCGAGCTCGTCCCGGCGAGGATCAGGCCGAGGATGAGGAGGTCCACGCCGGTGGCCGGCTCCCGGGTGGAGAGCGGGGCGTACATCGTCCAGCCCACCGGGGCGCCGCCGAAGAAGAAGGCGAGCATGATCAGCGCGCCGCCGCCCAGGATCAGCCAGTAGGAGAGCGCGTTGATGCGCGGGAAGGCCATGTCCGCGGCGCCGATCTGGAGCGGCACGATGTAGTTCGCGAGGCCGGTCCACATGGGCATCACGAAGAGGAAGATCATCGTGATCGCGTGCATGCCGAAGAGCTGGTTGTAGGTGGACTCATCCACGAACTGGAGGCCCGGCACCGCGAGCTCCGTCCGGATGAAGAGCGCCATCAGGCCGCCGAGCAGGAAGAAGAGGAAGGCGCTCGTGATGTACATCACGCCGATCTTCTTGTGGTCGACGGTGGTCAGCCAGTCGTAGATGCCGGAGCGCTGGGCGGTCCGAGGCCGGGGCAGCGTCGTGGTGGCCATCTAGCGGGTTCCTCCCGTGGTGCGCGCGATCACTGCGTCACCTTGAGCGTGCCGATCATCTGGGCGGGGTGGACGTCGCAATGGAAGTAGTAGTCGCCCGGCTCCGCGGGGACGTCGAAGGTGATCGTCTGGATGTCGCCCGGGCCCGGCTTCACCTCCGTGGCGGCGATCCGCGGCGCCGTGGCGTCCGCGCCCGCGAAGAAGGCGATGTTGTGCGGGATCGTGGAGTCGTTGTGGTACTCGACGGTGATCGAGCTCCCGGCCTTCGCGGTGATCGTGGCGACATCGAAGGCGAGCGGCGCGTCCGCCGTGGTGACGACCTTGGTCACGTCACCCGCCGGGGCCGTGGGCGAGGCGCCGGGCTCGGCGGTGGGTGCCGGCGTGGGCGTGGCGTTCGCCTTCTCCACCTCGCCGGCGAGCCAGGCATCGAACTCCGCCCGCTCCACCGCGCGCACCGTGAAGTACATGTCCGCGTGCGCGAGACCGCAGAACTCCGCGCACTGGCCACCGTAGACGCCGGGCTTCTCGACCACGACCTCGAACTGGTTCGTGCGACCGGGGACCGCGTCCTTCTTGTAGAAGAAAGCGGGGACATAGAACGCGTGGATCACGTCCTGGGCGTGGAGCCGGATACGCACCGTCTCGTTCACGGGGATGACCATCTCCGGGCCGTTCCGGCCCGCGCCCGTGTAGGAGAGGGCCTTCCCCTCCGGCATCCCCTCGGCGGAGGTGGAGAAGGTCCACTGCCACTGGAAGGCGGTCGCATCCCAGGTGACCGCGGGGTCCTCCGTGACGGCCTCCACGCGCTGGATCACACCGTAGGAGCCCACGAACATCGCGAGGACGACCACGAACGGGATCGCCGTCCAGAGGATCTCCAGCTTGTTGTTGCCGTGGGTCTGGGCGGGAAGGGCCGTCTCGTTCCGCTTGCGGCGGAAGAGGAGGGCGATCGCGATGACGAGGCCTTCCACGAGGATGAAGACCGCGACGGCGACGATGAAGACCGGAAGGTAGAGCCCCGCCGACTCCGCTCCCTGCGCGGTGACCACCTCACCCGGCATGAAGCCGGGGGCGGCCGCATCGCTGGTGGGGTTGTCGTTCGTCCGGATGTTGCTGCAGGCGGCGAGCAGGGTGAGGGCGGCGACAGCGAGGAAGAGCGGACCGGATCGCCGGATGATGCGATAGGCCGCCTGGATCGAGCGCAACAAGACTTCCCCGTCTCCTCTGGGTGATGCGGGACGGCGCCTATGATACGTCCTGATGACGCGTCCCGTTCGCCGGACGGCGGCACCGCGGACCCTGGTTCCGGCGATCGTCCTTCTCCTCCTTGCGCTCCCCGCCGCCGCGCGCGCGCACGGACCGGACCCGGGGCCGCCCGGCGCGTGGCTCCTGCTGGGCGGCTGGTCCTTCGACCCGGCGGTCTGGATCCCGGTCCTCCTCGCCGGCCTCCTCTACCACCTCGCCCGGCGCTCGGTGGATGCGGCGCACCCCGCGAACCCCGTCCCCCGCTTCCGCTGGTGGTGCTGGCTGGGCGGGCTCGTCACGCTCATCGTGGCGCTCCAGTCGCCGATCGAGGCGTACGACACGACCCTCTTCTCCGTCCACATGGTCCAGCACCTGCTGATCACGATGGTGGCGGCACCGCTCCTCCTCCTCGGTGCGCCGGTCACCCTCCTCCTCCGGGCCGCCACGCCCGAGGCGCGCAAGCGCCTCATCCTCCCCATCCTCCACTCCCGCCCGCTCCGGATCCTCACCCACCCGCTCGTCACCTGGTCGCTCTTCGCGATCGTCATGTGGGCGAGCCACTTCACGCCCCTCTTCGACGCGGCGCTCGAGGATCCATCGCTCCACTTCCTGGAGCACGGCCTCTATCTCTCCACCGCGCTCCTCTTCTGGTACCCCGTGATCGGCGCGGATCCCGGACCGAACCGCCTGCCGCACGGCGCGCGCGTCGGGTACCTCGCGCTCGGGATGCCCTTCGGCAGCTTCCTCGGCCTTGCGATCTTCTCGTCCACCACGATCCTCTATCCGCACTACGCGACCCTCGGCCGGACCTGGGGCCCCACTCCGCTCGAGGATCAGGCGCTCGCGGGCGGGATCATGTGGGCGGGCGGGGACGCGGTCTTCCTCATCGCCCTCGTTCTCGCCGTCGCAGCCTGGCTCCGGGCCGAGGAGGTGGCGGGCAAGCGGATCGACGAGCGCCTGGATCGCGAGCGGGCCGCCGAGCAGGCGAGCGCGGCCTCCGCGGACGGGGCCCCCTAGGCCCGCTCCGGTCAGCGCGCGACGAGCGCGACCGCGACGTCCAGGATGATCAGCCCGAAGAGGCCGGTCAGGTAGGTGATCGAGTACTTGTAGAGGCGGACCGCGCGCGCGTCCGTCCCCTCGCGCCACATCGCGAAGGCCTGGAAGAGGAAGAGCGCGCCGAGGATGAGGGTCCCGGCAAGGAAGAGCGCCCCCATCTGCGCCACCGCGAAGAAGACGAGCGTCAGCGCGACCATGAGGATGGAGTAGAGCGCGATCTGGCGGGTGGTCTCGGGCACCCCGTGCGTGACCGGGAGCATGGGCACCGCGGCCGCCTCGTAGTCCCCGCGGATCCGGAGCGAGAGCGCCCAGAAGTGGGGCGGCGTCCAGTAGAAGACGATCGCGAAGAGGAGGAGCGCCGGGAGGGTGATATCCCCGGTCACCGCCGCCCACCCGATCACCGGTGGCAGCGCGCCGGCCGCACCCCCGATGACGATGTTCTGCGGCGTGGTGCGCTTCAGGAGCATCGTGTAGACGACCACGTAGAAGCCGATCGCGAGGAGCGTGAGGAAGGCCGCCACGAGGTTCGTGGTGAAGGCGAGGAAGCCGAAGCTCACGACCGTGAGGACGAGCCCGAACATGAGCGCGTCCTCCGGGGCGACCGCGTTCGCCGGCAGCGGCCGCCGGCGCGTCCGGACCATCACCTCGTCGATGTCGCGGTCCAGGTAGCAGTTGATCGCGTTCGCCGCCCCGGCCGCGAGCGATCCGCCGACGAGCGTGGCGATCGCGAGCCAGGTGAAGTGGAGCGGGTCCAGCCCGTCCACGGTGGACCACGCGAGGATCATCGCGGGGAGCGTGGTGACGAGGAGGAGCTCGATGATCCGCGGCTTCGTGAGGGCGACGTACGCGCTCACGTGCTCGCGCATCGTGGGCGGGGGACCCGCCGGCTCCGGCCGCGGCGCGCGCTCGCCATCTGCGCCGTCCGCGTCCGTGACACCTGCCACGCGGGCGTCGTACCAGCTGTAGAGCGTCCCCGCGACGAGCGTCCCCCAGATGATCGCGCCGAAGGCGAGGTGGAGGGTGATCGCCCATGGCTCCAGCCGGGTCCAGATCTGGAGCGCGCCCACGAAGACCTGGACGACGAAGAGGACGGATGCCGTGCCCACGAGCCCGAGCGTCCGCGCCACACCCGGCGCGCTCGTCTCCCCGCGTCCGCCCGCCCGGGCGGTGCGCCAGACGGTGAGCAGCGTGCCGGCAAGGATGATGCCCACGATGAGCGCGACGAGCCGGTGGGCGAACTGGCCCATCTGGAGGATCGCGACCGCGGGGTTCGCATCCCAGGCGGGGATCAGCTGGCCGCCGAAGAGCGGCCAGTCCGGGTAGATGAGGGCCGCGCAGCCGGCATCGCGTGCGACGCCGCGGCAGGTGATCTCCGTGCCGAAGAGCATCACCGCGTAGACGCCGAGGGCGCTGAACCCGACGAGGAGCGGGAGGCGGCGCGACCCGCCCGCGGAGGCGAGCTGCGCGGGATAGGCCGACCGAACGTAGAGGAAGACGGTCACCGCGAGGAGGGTCATCGCCGTGGCGAGGTGGGCGGTCACCGACTCCGCCGAGTTGTTCTGCTCCACGGTGACCTTGCCGAGCCATGCCTGGAAGCCGACGATCGCGAGCGCCGCGAACGAGCCGATGACGATGGAGCGCGTCCCGCGGTACCAGCGGAACGCGCCCGCGACGAGACCGAGGATGAGGAAGCCGATGATCACGCCCCACCAGCGGTGGATCGATTCCAGCCACGCGGCCGTGTCCCCGAGCCGGGGGATCACCTCGCCGTAGCAGAGCGGCCAGTCCGGGCAGCCCATCCCCGATCCGGTCGCGCGGACGATCACGCCGATGACGACCATGATCCAGACGGCGACGATGGAAGCGAGGGCAAGACGGCGGTATCGGACCATCGCGTGGATTGTACCGGGCCTGCCTTCACCGGCCCTTCTCCGCGCCCGTCGCGACCTTGTCCACCGCCGGTGAAGGCGGGGAGCAGGCGGGCGCGCTATCGTCGGCCGCGATGACCACCCTCGTCCGCCACCCCGCCCTCCTGATCGGCCTCCTTCTCGCCACCGTCGCCGGCACGCCGGCCGCGGCCCAGGCGCCGGCCTCGCCACCGCCCTTCTGCGCGCCGGATGGCTCCGGCACCGCCAGCTACCAGGGTTGGCCGGTCCCCGGCCGTGCCCAGGCGGACGGGGAGCTGATCCCGTACATCGTCTCCACGCAGCTCGTCGCGGGGCCCGCGCGGATCCTGATCACCCTGCTGAACGCGGAGAACGCGATCACGGCCGCGCCGGACGTCCCGGTCACGCTCGCGCTCTACGACCTCGCCGCGGACCCGGCCACGCCGGTCGCCACCGTGGAGGGGAGCTTCATCGACCCGGGGACGGGACGCGGCCTCTACCGCTTCGCGACCGAGCTCCGCTGCGCCGGCGACTGGGGCTTCGAGGTGACGGCAGGGTTCCCTGCGGGCCCCGTCACGGCGAAGGTCATCGCCTCCGTCCGTCCGGCCGGGACGACCCCGGCGATCGGCTCGGATGCCCCGCGCTCCGAGAGCCCGGTGGCGGAGACGCCGGAGGAGATCGCGCTGATCAGCACGGACCTCTCGCCGGAGCCCTCCTTCTACCGCTCCACGATCGCGCAGGCGGTGAGCTCCGGGAAGCCCTCGGCGATCCTCTTCGGGACGCCGATGTTCTGCCAGACCGGGACCTGCGGACCCACGATCGAGATCCTGAAGACGGTCGCGGCCTCCTTCGGGGACGCGATCGAGGTCGTCCACGTGGAGCCCTACCGGCTCCGGATGACGGAGGCGGGCCTCCAGCCGGAGCTGGACGCGGACGGCCGGCTCCAGCCGATCCCGGCGGTCTTCGAGTGGGGACTCCCCACCGAGCCCTACCTCTTCGTCGTGGACGCCGAGGGCCGGGTCGCGGCCGGGTTCGAGGGCGTGATCGGCGAGGACGAGGTCCGGGCGGCGATCGTCGCGGCGCTGGAGGACGCGGCCGCCGGCTGACACCGTGCGCGCCGGTGGCGTCAGCCCGGGCGGCGCCCCTCGGCCCGGAGCCACGCGATCGTGCGGTCCGGGAAGTCGCTGAAGACCCCATCCACATCCGCGACGCGGAAGAGCGCTGCGTGGAGCGCGTCGAGCGAGGTGAACCCCGCGGGGAGGGCGTCCGCGCGGAGCGTGTAGGGATGGACCTCCATCCCCAGCGCGTGCGCCTCGGCCACGAGGTGGGTGGGGG
>Ga0075473_10001240_pt1 | contig 10591 bp, 16 predicted proteins | sample DEB19_08_DNA_FD_76340 | JGI IMG/M metagenome (GOLD analysis project Ga0075473, IMG submission 76340) | Aqueous microbial communities from the Delaware River and Bay under freshwater to marine salinity gradient to study organic matter... | ecosystem: Environmental > Aquatic > Marine > Coastal ... | reverse complement strand
GTTAAAAAGCGTGAGGATGGTAAGGTTCTAAAACCAGAAGGATGGAAGCCACCTGACTTTACAAAATTCGTAAAATAAAACTTGACATTTATCACATTTTGGTGTATAATTATAATATGATAACAATATACCTAGACATGGATGGTGTGCTTTGCGACTTTAACAAAGCATATCGTAAACTTGATCCAGACAAATCTGATCGAAAGAAATTTCGTGAAGCTGTGTTAGAACACAAGATTTTTGAAGATCTTGATTTTATGCCAGATACTCAAGAGTTGCTAAACTATGTGTGTAAACTTAATGACATCAACATTGAGATTCTTACATCGATGGGATCAACTCAAACTGATCAGGCATCTGCTGCACGTGCACAAAAACAAAAATGGTTAGATAAATGGAATATTCCATTTAGAGCAAACTTTGTCCATAGCAAACCAGAAAAGGCAAAATTTGCTTCTGATAAATCCATTCTAATTGATGACTCTATTGGATGTATTTCTCCATTTCGTATGGCAGGTGGACACGGTATTTTACATGTATCATCAAAAGATACAATTTTAACTTTAGATGATTTAATTACGCAGATATACAATGACTTTAAAATCACCTGACTATAGAACATATTCTAATGTTTTACCACCAGAACTTTTACAAGAAATTTGTAATGAGATAATGTATAAAAACATGTTTGTGTATATGCCATGTAGTGTACCAAAAACGGATTTAAAATTTAATGTAAAATATCAAGAAATTTCATTTTTTCATAGATCATTTTATGATATAGATGGAAAAGATTCCGAAGATAAATGGAATTCTAATATAGCTAAATCTTGCTATAATGCAATAAAGTATTATCTACCTCAAGAGTTTGAGGGTTGGGAAATATATCGAATGTTGATCAACATTCTATCATGCGATCCAAATTATCCAGAAGGATATAGTACTACCCCACACGTTGATGCAACCTTCCCTGATGTGACAACACATAGGTATAAATCAATTATATTTTATTTAATCGACTCTGATGGTCCAACAGTATTATTCAATGAAAGCCTAAAAGAGGAAGAATATAACCCCCATGGAGAAGGATTGTTTAGAGAATTAACTGTTTGTCATAAAAACCCTCCAGTGGCAAATACTGCATTTGCATTTGACTCAGAGAGATACCACGCTGCTGAAGTCCCAAGAAAACACAAAGAAAGAATAGTATTTAACATTGTATTGAAACAACCTAGATAATGAATATCTTTTACGTGCATCCAGATCCATCAACATGTGCCCAACAGCATGTGGACAAACACGTTGTGAAAATGATACTCGAATATGCTCAGCTTCTTTCTACTGCTCATCGTGTGCTTGATGGCACTGAATCTGTTGGCTTGTCTAAAACTGGTAGAAAACAAAAACGATATATTCTTTCTGACGACCGTGATAGTAATCTCTATAATGCTACTCATCTCAATCATCCATCAGCTAAGTGGGTAAGACATTCAGCATGTAACTATCGCTGGCTTTTTAAACTTTGGATCGAATTGATGCGGGAATATAATTATCGCTATGGTAAAATTCATGCATCTGCTCGTTTGATTCCATACCTTAAAGAACTACCTAAGAATATCCAAGAATTAGGATTCTCTGCTCCATGGCGAGCAATGCCAGAAGATTATAAAGTAAATCGTTCTGAACCCGACTATACAGTTAAATCTTATCGTGCTTACTATAATGGTGCCAAAACAAATATGTTCAAATGGAAAAATAGACCAACACCTGAATGGATAAATTTATGTCATTAACTGCAGTATATTTTGAAAATTATTCTTTTTTTAAAGGAAAGGTCGCAGATAAAGATATTTCCTATTTGAAAACTGAGATTAATAATATTAAAAATAATTCTAACAACATTGTTGCTAATAATTATTCTTTAGCTGGTAACATCGAAAGAGAATATTATTTTGCGGAAGATGTTATCCCGAATATAGAAAATATTATTCTTCCATATGCAAGATCTTATTTTATTAATAATAAAGATATTATGGAAATTAGTAGAGATACTGGTGATTTTAATAAATTAAAAATAACAGCGTGTTGGGTGAATTTTCAAAAAAAACATGAATTTAATCCAATACACGACCATAAAGGTGTTCTTAGTTTTGTTATATGGGTTCAAATACCATATTCGTTAGAAGAAGAAATGAAGAATAGTTCTGTTATGTATTCAAATAGTCCATCAGCTGGATGTTTTCAATTTTTATATAACGACATTCTTGGTAATTTTCGTGGTAGAACGATTCCTTGTGATAAAAAAGACGAGGGAACATTATTAATGTTCCCATCTAGATTACAGCATTGTGTTTATCCATTTTACACCTCAGATGAATATAGAATTACTATTTCTGGTAATATAGAGTATGTATAATTATGTTTTCCCAACATTATTGTATAGTGAACTCAGAAAAGATTTGGTTACAGAGATTCTCCCTGTAGCGGAAGAGTATTTAAACCAATATGGTGAACAATTTATGAGATATGAAAATCATATCTCAACATATCGAAATGTAGATGCCACCAACAAACTTAATTCTGACCCAAGACTTTATGAGTTCACTAGATTTATTGTTTCAGAAGCTAGAAAGATGTTAGATTATCAGAATGTTGATCATTCTGAGTATTCTTTTAGGCATTCATTGTTGATTAATAAAGTAGGCAAAGACTCAACACATTTATTGCACAGCCATCCTGGAAGTATTATCTCTGGATGTTTTTATCTGAAAACATTTTCTGATTCACCTCCAATTATTTTTAAAGATCCACGTGATTATTATAAATACATTTATTATAGACCTATTTTTAATAGGAATACACCGTATTCTCTATTACCAGAACACGTGGTCAACGTAGAAGATGGATTATTAATGATGTGGCCAAGCTGGCTAGAACATGAGGTTCCTCTCAGTAGTAGTGATCAAGATAGAATAACAATTGCTTTTAATTTGGACAAATAATGCCAACCTATACATTTCGTGATAAAAACACAGGTGAACAGTTCGATAAGATAATGAAAATAGCAGAACTAGATTCCTTTAGACAAGCAAACCCTCATTTAGAAACAGTCATTCATGCACCTGCATTTACAGGTGATCACATTAGTGCTGTCAAAAAATATGATAGTGGGTTTAAGGAGGTGTTACAGAAAATACATGAAAAAACTCCAGGAAGTCAGTTAAACAAAACCTCTTCACAATTGTAAGGAATATCAATGGCTCGTGCCGCAAAGAAACTAGAAAACGAAGAATACAATGAGCCACAAAAACTTAAACCAGTAAATAATAGTTTAAGAATTAGGCTTGATGATTTAAAAACATTTGAACCACTAACAGAAAATCAGAGAAAATTTTACGAAGCGTATAAGCGACAAGATTATTTTGTTGCATTACATGGAGTAGCTGGAACAGGTAAAACATTTATTGCTTTATATAAAGCACTAGAAGAAGTGCTCGATAAGAGCAATCCATTTCATAAAATAATTATTGTTCGTTCTGCAGTTCCCTCTCGTGAGGTTGGTCATCTACCAGGAGATCTAAATGAGAAAACTGAAATCTATCGCCAGCCGTATCAGCAGATCTGTCATACACTATTCGGTAGACCAGATGCATACCAAAGACTGGAAGAACAGCACCACATTGAGTTTATCTCTACTTCCTTTATTCGTGGTATGTCTTTCGATGATGCTATCATTATTGTAGATGAAATGCAGAACTTGACCTACGAAGAGATTGATACAGTTATGACTCGTGTTGGTTATCGCTCAAAGATTATTTGGTGTGGTGACTATCGACAGACTGATCTGAACAAACGTAAAAATGATATGAGTGGTATCTTAAAGTTCTTTGAGATTGCTCAACATATGAAAGCATTCACTCGGATTGAATTTACGCCAGATGATATTGTTCGTTCGTCACTGGTTAAAGATTACATCTTAGCCAAATTAAGATATGAAGATATCGTAGAGCCCAGATAATTATGAAAATAGAATTGTTACCCAATGTTTTAACTAAAGATGAAGTTAATCTTTTGATGGTAGATGTTAATCCCAAACACACCGCAACTGATATGAAGTACTTCACTGGTGTTAATTTAAATTTTGGTGTTAAAAAAGTTTCTTGTACTGATCACAAAATTGTTAAACTTGTTTTAGAACGACTTAATATTAACATAAATCATTTAGATAATGCTTCAATCGCATATTATCCAACTAAATCATACAATGGAAACCATGTAGATAATTCTATTGTTGAGGATGGCCATGTTAAACAAGTTAAACCTTGGACACATACTGGGGTCATTTTTTTAAATGATGATTTTACTGGAGGAGAACTTGTTTATCCAGATCAGGGGTGTTCATTTTCGCCTGTTATTGGTTCTTTAGTTCTTGCGCCAGCCAGTCATGACTACCCACATTATGTAAATATTGTTGAAAGCGGAGAAAGATTTACACTAGTTTTTAGATTTAAATAGTATATCGCTTGATTTTCGTTATAAATAAAATGCAGAAGATATGTGATCTTCTAATAACTTTAACTTTTAAAAAAGGAATTAAATTAAATGAAACGACTTTTTATTATTCTTTGTGCAACTTTTGGCTTGCTTGGAAATAATGCTTTTGCGTGGGAACCAGATAGAATGATTTCTGCATATTCTCCATTTTCTCCAGGTAGTGGAAATGAAATCGCTTTTAGAATCGTAACAAAAGAAATCGAGGCTAAATCTAAAATTAAATTTCAGGTAGTTCATAAACCTGGTGCTGGAGGTTCTTTAGCCAATCAATTGATTAATAAACATGTTGGAGATGGATATACAGTTGGAATTCTTAGTGCCCCAACACTAGGAGCCACCGATAAGATCATGCTCCCAAATAAAGAGTACTCTGTGACTGATTTTAGTTATGTTTTGAACATCTCTTCAATCCCCATGACTATTGTAACAGTTCCAGAAGATCCAGTAAACAATATTTCTGATTTGGCAAAGGTTCTCAAAACTGAAAAAACAGTTATTGGGGATCCTGGTTCAGCAGCTAGATTAGTTTATGAATTGCTTGTCCAACATATTGGTTTTGTAGAAGGTCCAGAAAATATTGTTCGTGTAGAATACAAAGGTCCAGCGGATACCCTTAAAGATGTCATGGGTAAACAGATTAGGTTTGGAATTATGCCCCTAACGATTGCTTATGAGAACCATAAAGCTGGAAAGGTAAAGATTATTGCAGTAACATCAGAAAAAGAGATCCCAACCCTACCTGGAGTTAAGACTGCAGCTTATATGTACCCAGACTTTGTGTTTAATCTTGATATTGGTATTGTGTTACCCCCAAATACACCAAAAGATATCGTCTCATGGTATGAAAAAACCTTTAAAACAGCTTTAAATTCCACAGATGTAAGAAAATCTTTAGAATTACAGATGATGTTTGTTGATAATAAGCTGTTATCACCTGAAAATTATACTAAATATATGGTGTCTTACGATAAAAAGTATTCTCGTATCGTAGATAAAGTTATCGCTACAATAAACTCAAAATAAAGGAAAAAGGTGAAAAACTTAAATTTAACATGGGTTTTATCTCACGAACCTTATGAGTTGTTTCATAAGGCTGCATATTACTTCGCAGACCAAATTCGTCAGAAAACTAACGGTTCTATTAATATAGAAGTATTAGACTTACCAGATTATAATTCTAAAGTTGGTAAATCTTTAACTACTATTGGATCCGATCGACAGGAAGTCATTAATTTGACTGAGTCTGGCGAAATTGATATCGCTACTGTCTATGTTAACAGCTTGGCTGCTATCAATAAAGACTTATTTGTTTGGGATATGCCTTATCTGTTTAATGATATTTCTGATGCATCTAAACATTTAGATGGTGCTATCGGTCAACGTCTGCTGCGTGATGTTTCTGCAAAATCTGATATTGTACCCCTGACATATACTTTTTCTGGTGGATTTCGTTTGATGCCATCTACCAAGCCTATCGCAAAGTTTGAAGATTTTGCTGGTCTAAAAGTTGGTTCTACAAAGAGTCCAGTTTCTATGGATACTTTTAGAGCATTGGGGGCTGATCCTGTAGAAATGAACGTAGAAGATCTGCGAGATTCTATGGCTAATGGTACTGTTGATTGTGGTGAGACCACTTATCCACGTTTCTTTGTACTTGGTCATGATACTGTTTCTAAATATATTAATGACACTACACATAATGTGTTCTTGACATGTATCATCACTAACAAAACTCTTTGGGCTAAACTAACCAAACAACAGCAAGATTTATTCTATGCTACCGCATTAGAAGCCGCAGCAATTGAGCGTAAAGAAACTGTTGAGCAAGTTATTCCTGTCCAACAACGTGCTGCTACTCTTGGCATTCAAACTGTTAAGATGAGCGAAGAAGAAAAGCAAAAATGTATTGATGCAACTAAGCATCTTTATGAAAAGTATGACTCTTGGTTTAGCCCAGGAATTTTGAGAGCATTAGCACTAGCACAAAACAAATATCAGGACGTATTTAAACTAGCTGCATAAATTATATTTTGTGAATTTTATTAGTCATTTTGAAAATTGTAAAGTAAAAAGTAACTACCACTTCGATGACAAGATAATTGATCATCGAGGTGAGTGGTTCACTGTTGGTGGTAAACTCACTAATACTTGGCAAGAAGATTTAGCATCAATCAAATCAAATCTGTTTCCTATGAATTGGGCTAACATAAGATCTACCATCAATGGTGGAACTGTTAATCCAAATTTAGAGTATCAAGAGTATGATATATCATTTGGCGGTGGTAACCCAAAAATGACTTTAGTTGATGTAAACGATAAACTGGAACAGTATACGGAATTGTTCAAAATAGTTAATTCTTTTGGGTTAGATGATCCAAGAGGAAGAATACATGTTCAAAAAACTGGGCAAGTATTTAATTATCATATTGACACTTTAGATCTTTTATTTCCTGGGATTCCAGAGGATAAGTTAATCAGGATCACTGTCATGTTGGAAGATTGGCGACCTGGACATTTTTATATGTATGGCACTTGCATATATGATAGATGGGAAGCTGGTGAGTATCATTGGTTTAAATGGAGGGATGTCCCCCATGCTACTGCTAACGCCAGTAGTTATCCAAGATGCAGTTTAGTTATAACAGGCATTAGAACTGATGCCACAGATAATATTTTAAAAAATGATAACACATATACATCATGACATACCAAAACTTGAGCGTATCACCAATCTGGATGGTTCAAGATTATACCAAACACCATCAGGTAAAGCCTATCCATCCGTCACAACCGTTACAGGATTGCTTAAAAAGGCAGCAATTATGGAGTGGCGAAAACGTGTTGGGGAAGCAGAAGCGAATAGAATCTCAAGCACAGCAGCTAGAAGAGGAACACGAATCCATCAACTCTGCGAAGACTATCTTAATAACCAGCATGTTGAGCCAGATATCTTTGACCAAGAGATGTGGAATAAGTTTTCTCCACTATTAAAAAATATAAACAATATTCACGCATTAGAAACACCATTATATTCTGATCATCTAGAAGTTGCTGGTACTGTTGATTGTATCGCTGAATATGAGGGTAAAGTTTCTGTAATAGATTTTAAGACATCAAAAAGAATTAAGTCAAAAGATGACATCAATGATTATTTTATGCAATGCTCTGCATATGCGGTAGCGTTTGAAGAACGAACCAAACTTCCAGTATCTAGATTGGTTATATTGATGGCAGTAGATGATGAAGATCCTTTAATTTTTATTGAAAAAAGAGATACTTGGGTTTCTGGTTTTAAGAAATTAAGACTTGATTACAAAAACAAGTTTGGGGTATAATAGATAAAGAATTGTTGTAATCCCTTCAAAGCGAAGGACTTCTGGACGGGAGTGCGATTCTCCCCACCTCCACCATAAAAGCATAAAAAATTTACTTTGGTATTCCAGATAAATTTACTTTGGTATTCCAGATAAATTTACTTTGGTATTGTGTTTTTATGATGGGGGTGATTAGTTTCGACAGGGGTAGATAGTAGAGACGGCAACACGGTAGGCGATGACCGTAAATCAAGCAAAACAAATAAATGCAAATGACGCATTTTATTTTGAGAATTTTCGCTTAGCAGCGTAAACTCAATGGGGTTTCGCCAACTGTCCTTATTACCCAATCAGTTGGCTATTTTGGGTTTCGATTGGTTTCCTTTTGATAACCAATTAATGTAGTTTAATGTAGTTTAATTTTATAAGGATAGTAAAATAATATGAAAATTAATACTTTGATTTGTTCATTCTTGATTGGTATTTCTTCTGCAGCAATCGCTCAGACGTCAGTTACCGTACAACATGGAGAACAAAAATCTAATACAACTGGTGCCACATCTCATACTGGTAATCTGTTTGTATCGTCAAAAGTAGCAAATAATGTTAGTGTTGATGCAGGAATTTATAATACAGTAAGCGATTCTGCTCACACTACTGGAAGTAGATATGAAGTTGGTGTTGCTGGATTTTATCCAATCAATAGCGTATTTACGGCAGGTGTCCGAGTAGGTAGTGGGATTAAACAACCGAGTGGAGTAGTTTCTTCTTATTATTATTCTGTAGAACCATCTGTTACAGCAAAGGTTGGTAGTGTTGGCGCTAAAGTTGGGTATAGAGTTCGTGATTCTTTTAGTAACTCAGTTGCAGATAACTCTCGCACAATTCGTTATTCTGTATTTTATGATGTCACTTCTAAAGATCGTATCACATTAGGATATGATGATTGGAAGCGTGATGGTGCTTCTAAGACAACATATCTTGGATACACTCGTTCTTTTTAATTAAGTGTTATCTTAATAGGGTTTGCCGACTGACCTTGATAAATCAGTCGGCATTTTTATAACTATGAATACCTTATTACTAAACGATACTTCTGATTACCATAATGGATGTGTTCAAGTTGTCAAATCATACAATTTCGTTCAATCTATTAAAACTAAAGATGTTGACCAAATTCAATATATTGACTACTCACAATATAATAAAGTTATATTGAATGGTGAAGGTACTATGCATAATTCTTCACCGACTGCCTTAAAATTTTTAAGAGCATTACATCGTGCTCAAACTCATGGATGTATTACTGAAATGAGAAATAGCGTTTGGCAGAATATGCCAAAAAGTTCTATTGATGCTTTAGTTAATTGTAATAAAGTTACAGTCAGAGAATCTTTCTCTCAGTTAGAGTTAAGAAGAAAACACGGAATAGAATCTACTGTTGAACCAGATCGTTCTATGTTGATAGATGTCCCATTTGAACAATATGAATATATTCATGTGTACAGAGGACAATATGTGGACTTGACTAGAAAATATAATGACTACCCTAGAATTGATATATTTAATCAATCTTGGGAAGAGATAGTTAACAGATTGCGTCATGCAGATTTACTGATAACTGGAAGACATCATGAGATGTACGCTGCAATTAAAGCAAGATGCAAATTTATTGTTTCTGATGGGAATACTTGGAAGAACAGAGCATTGCTATCAATGTTTTCAATACCGATGGGCTTGAGTGTTGATGAAACTTTAGGATCAAAATACGATAGCAATTTTAAAGATTTATTTGATTGGTGCAATAATGAGAGCAGCAGTTCTTTGTAATGGTCCAAGTAAAGTTGCCTATCCAGGAAGGATGGGGTATAATTATGTTATAGGTTGTAACATACCTTGGACTGAAGTAGATGCAAATATTATAACAGACCATCAGATAGTTAAAAGGTGGATAAAGAATCACGACTTAATTAAAGCACCTACATATTTTAGTGAGTCGGCATGGCGTGAAACATCATTTAAAGATAGACAATTTTTTCAACAATATTTTTTAGGTCTAGTTTATCGTCATTGGGATTATGATTCTTCGGGTCATCATGCATGTGTTAAAGCGATAGAGTTGGGTTATAAAGAAATTGACATATATGGATGTGATTCTTGGTTTAGTATGGATACAAGCAGCAGCACTCACAAATATGTTGATAGCAGACCACAAAATACCGATAAACATGTTATTGGGTGGCGGGAACGCTGGAATCAGATAATTGATGCCCATCCAGAGGTTTCTATAAGTTTTATAGATAATAAATATAGAGAGGGTTGGAAGATCCCTTAAAACTTCTATTTTACACACAACACACAAAGGAGTAAATTATGTCAAACATGACACCGTTCGAGATTCGCCTAGAACTACTAAAAATGGCGAAAGATATGCTTACTGAAGACTACTATGGTAAGCGTGAGGTAATTTCAAATGACTGGCAAGTCAAAATTGAAAATGCCCGACATGCAGGTGTAGTTCCACCAGATCATCCTGGGTTTCCTGCATATCCAACCGACGCCGAAGTGATTGCTAAAGCAGCAACTCTCAATGGTTTCGTTTCCAATATCCCACTTGCACAAGAAAAGACTAGCAAAAAGTCCACCTGATAGGGATGGGGTGCATTCGTGCACCCTTCTAATTTAAGGAGATCACTATGCAAAAATACCGATTATATCCAATA
>Ga0075473_10001239_pt1 | contig 10598 bp, 12 predicted proteins | sample DEB19_08_DNA_FD_76340 | JGI IMG/M metagenome (GOLD analysis project Ga0075473, IMG submission 76340) | Aqueous microbial communities from the Delaware River and Bay under freshwater to marine salinity gradient to study organic matter... | ecosystem: Environmental > Aquatic > Marine > Coastal ... | reverse complement strand
TGAGGCGTATGTGGTTGCAGGACCTGCATCACCGGCCAGTGAACCACCGTAGGTGTAATCCAAGTAGAAGAGCAGACCGGACGGAAGGCTCATCGGCTGGATTGAAACCAACTCGTTAGCGATCAGGCCACCGAATACACGGCGAACGATCGGGAATGCGATGTTGGTGAAACCACGGAGGTCACCTGATGATGAGAGGTTGCCACCACCTGTCGAGACGGAAGAAACTTCCTTCAGGACCTGTGATGCCTGGTTCTCCAGGAGGCGTGCCATGTTCTCACGGTTGACGCCGTTGAGGCCGCGAAGCAGACCAGTGCGGTTCCACTTCTCGACCAGGGTCTTGTTCTGAGAGCCCAGGTGGCGTTGCCTGATTCCCTCAGTTAGGGTATCCAAACTAAAATTTGACATTTTCTACTCCTTGTAGTGTTGAAAGATAACGCACAGACAGTGCTTGCCGATTATCCCTTGATACCGGCTAGGACTGCCCATCTATCTACCTCAACGCCACTGGAGGCCGGCTGTGCCGACCGGGTTGATCTGGAAGACGAACCGAGCACGGTCCTTGTTGTTCCCTCGCTCAATGCACCAGACTTCTGGCCTCTCCTTGCGAGCGATTCGGAGAGTGACTTGTAAAGCAGCTTGGCTTCACGCAGGGTCTTGGCATTATCTAGAGCCTCGACAATGGCGCGTTGCTGCTTCACTGTTAGATCCTTGTTCTGCATCAGCTTGTTAGCATACAACAGCTTAGCATTGAACAGGTTCATCTCGACCAACTGGCCCTTCAGGGACTCAGCGGCCTTCTTGTATTCATTGGCTTCCTTCATGGCCTTGCGGAGGCGAGCCTCCTTGACACCGGTGTCGGACACGGAACCAAGTTCATCAGCGAGGACATTGACCAGAGAATCCTCATCCACATCGTAGAAGACATCTCCAATCTCTTCGGCACCGCCAAACTGGTCGGCCTGTGTCTCGGCCTGCTCACGAACCATTCTGGCACGACGAGCGCGAGCCTCACGAAGCTTGCGGGCCTGCAGTTGACGGGACTCACGGAGGCGCTTCATCTTGCCGAGCTCACGGCGAAGAGCGGACTCATCGATCTCGTAGACAGCTTCATCAACCTCATCGGCTTCATCGGCTTCTTCCAGATCCATGTCTTCATCACCGCCTTCCTCATCAGCGGCTTCTTCATCGCCGCCCTCGTCACCGCCTTCCTCGTCGGTGGCCTCTTCCTCTTCGCCTTCTTCTCCTTCCTCACCGGCTTCGAAAGAAATGTCAATGCCTGTCAAGGCATCTCCGATCTCATCCTCACCCTTGTCGGCAAGGCCGGCCATTTCATCGTCACTTAGAACGAGCTCGGCCTCTTCCATTCCACGACGCTTGGCGCCTTCCCCCTTCTTGTCTTGATCCTCGCCTTCGAAAAGAAAGTCGAAGATGTTTCTTCTAGTCCTTGTTGACATTGTTTTCATCTCCTTCAGTGTTTCAACCAGCTTTCCTTCGAGGCGCTGTGAACCCCCACCGTTTGCCTTCACTTCACCACGAAGTGAAATGGCCTCCTGTGCTAACTTGCGATAAGTATCACGGATTTTCCGCTTTTGTCCAGGTGTAACCTTACCTGACTGAACAAGTCTACCTACCGCTTCCTTAAAGAGCTGATGATTTTTGCTAAGATTTTCAATTCTCTTTTGCAATAATCTTTGTCTCTTCTCGTTCTTTATCATTCTTGCAAGGCTTTCTGCCATCTGATCAGTTAACACGGCAGAATTCTCATCTGCAGCGGTGTCTGTATCAATATGAATGTCACCCGTGTTGTTTATGATGACAGGAATAGATTTTTCACTAGATGCCTGATCAATAGATTTTACCGGTTCGGCTGGCGCAGTAGAAACTGGCAATGTTTCAGCAGAATCAGAAGAAACATCGTCATCATTTACCGGTTCTAACTCAGAATCATCCGAGGATTCTAATTCTTCATCCTGCTCATGCAGAATTCTAGAATTGATCATTTTTCTAATACGTGGTGTGATAGCTTCCAAAATTTGCTGTTTGGCAGCATTTTCAGCTACTTCTCGCAATTTTTGGGCGTCAATAACTGCTTCATCGTAAATCGCCATTTTGCAACCTCATCGCAAACTAAGTATGCTATCTTTTGGGACTTTCACCCCTGTCACGCAAAATTTTATCAGCAAGATCCTCTAGCGTGAAAATCTCTTCTTGTTCATCTTCTTCGGCAGTCTCATCGGCTTGTAACCAAGTCTGCGGTGGTGAATGTGACCATCCTTGCTGAGAACCCGTACGTTTATAGTTTGATCCACCGCCACCTTGATATGGAAATGAAGCTCCTGAAGATCCTAATGCAGGAAATTTTCCAGATCCTTTGTTCAACTTTGTTATTGGTGACATTGAATCGCTGAATGAAGCAATTTCTTGCAACACATTATCAGGCCTCCAAAAACAATCTGACAATTTTGTATTACCTGCGGCGAAGTAAAATGGCTGTGTTCCTGCTGCTCTTAAAAAGTCTGAAGGAACATGTGACTGATATTTCTTTGAAACAGCGTCTGTGGATTCATCATCGAACTCTTCTTCGGTAGAATCTTCCTTCTCAATGTAAGGAAATTCTCCGCCCATTTGACGAGGCAGCTGTGTCTTAGGTTCGAGAATGCCGTAGCCTAACCCCGTTCTGGCATCTCTGGCACCCGAGATTGTCCAGTGGTCATTAGGCCTTGGCCCTGTGCTGGTAAATGGACCTTTAGGCATTCAGTTCATGAACCTTTAGCTTTTTTCAGCACTCGCAGGTGATTTACCTAAGATCTGCACCAACTTTGTGGTTTTCATAGCTTTGGATGTCGAAGATGGATTTCTAGCATCCTCGTTTGCAGAAGCGCCAGATCCAGGTGTCGATGGTTTCTTTGCAGAAATCTGTGCAGCAAAGTCCTTTGCTTCAGGAATTGAAGAGGCATTGACGCCATTTCCTTCACCAGGAGATGCAGGATTGGGAACAAAAGGTGTGGCAGGAAGTCCGCCTCCACCGGTCTTGACATCATTGTAATTGGGAGGACCACCACCCTGAGCAACATTGCTAGCACCTGCTCCGGTAAAGTCTAGACTGTAATTCTCAGAAAATCCATAGTACCCATCAGATCCTGCAACCGAACCATTGACGACATTATCCAAATACCACTGCTTCAAACCTTCTGCTGTCAGTTTTATGGCACCTTGATTAGGAACATTTGATTCAGCTTGTGAATAAAGTGGGCTCGAAGAAAAGATTCCTTTCAGATTTTGCTCATTTCTCGTGCCCAATGGTTTTCCATTGATAGGATCTGCTACAATTGTTTGAAAATTCATTTTTGGCATGGCTATCCTCCACTGAGCATGAAAATTTATTAGCTACGTCTAATCTTTCTAGCAATCTTTGCCTTGGCCTCCTGGATCTTAGCCAGCTTGGCACGTAGGCGGCGCTCGTGAATGTCCAGTGCCTTCATGTAATCAACCTTGTTCTCAAGGTGATCTGCATATCCAGCCTCGGGATCAATCTCTTCGGGTTTGACATCAGATGGATGATCCTCGTCAAAGTAATATGCCTCTGACTGCAACTTACGGGCTTCCTGAACAATAATCTTCTTCAGAATCTCTGGGGTGATCTTTCTAACTCTCTGTGCCATGGTAATCTCCTATGTCGTCATTCGACTGAATGTAAGTATGATGTACTAGAAAATGTTTCACTAACCGATATTTTTCTTTGGAGCAAATGCCGCAGCCGCCCAATTTTTGCTAGCACCACCAAAAATCGAACTGATATCGAGGCCAGGATCTCCTGATGATGTACTCATGTCGTCAAAATCATCAGATTGTGCACTCATTTGAGATCTGACATTTTGTGGAATTCTGTCATTTTGTATCTGTTCTTTGAGTGTGGTTTGGGCGGTGTGTGAAAGAACTTTACGAAGAACGGGGTCATTTGTGACAAATGACACAGAGTCTGCAACTTCCTTTTTACGAAGTTGCATTCTTCTGGCATGTTCTTTCTCTTCAACAAGCTTTTGAGCTTGCACTTTTTTCTGCTTCACTTCATTGAGACTTTCACCAAGACCGTCTGTCAAAATTTCCAGCAGACACTCTTTGATGATTGACTTCAGCTCATTCTTGGTCATTATCCTACTCCTGCAACTCCATTAGAACCTGTCATTACAAAGAACTGATTTTGAGGAACATTAGTGAGACCTGCTATCAATGTGAAGCTAGTTGGACTTCCACCGTGTTGCCTGAACCAAACTTGATTGCATTTTAGTTCGAGTCTTCCAGTAGTTTGCCCACCTGACAAAATGAAATAGTTGGCATTTGGATTAGAAGAAACACCATTGTTTGTGAATCCAATTCTTAATGTATCCGCTGCCGTGCTATCCGTATTGAAAACCTCTATCCATCTTGTAACAAATGGAAAAGATACGGAAATTGGTGAAGTTCCAACTTCATTAGTTGCTGAACTTGTAACAAAAGGAACACCAGAAGCCTGATATTCTGACACCATTCCGTGGTGTGGTGATGGCCAGTTTGACATTGATTACTCCCAATCTAGTATTTCGTTGAAAATGCGATCGACTCTGTCAGATTTATTGAGATGTCTGCTATTTCCACGTTTGAGTTCCTTACCTTCACGCATCATGAATGCATTCGGTGTTGATGGTTCAGAAACGAAATCCCAGCAAACTAACTGAAAATCGTCCTGAACCACATCGTAATCGCCTTCGCGTTTGGTGGAACCAACACCACGAGAACTGATGCCTAGCGTGACACCTGTTTCTACCAGTGATTGTAGAATCTTGCCTGATGGTGTATCCAACAACTCCACGGTACCGTAACAGGTCTTTCCATCCATGTAGGCTTCACGAACAATGTGAGAAGCATTCTTCAGTTCCACAACCGAAGTGTCAGGGTGGTCGCACTCACCGAGAGCGCGGTTCTCCTTGATGAACTTCTGGTAGTTGCGAACTTCTCTCTCCAGAATTGTTTGCGGATAGATGCGTCCGTTCTGGTTCAAGGTATCCGCCTTTTGCAGAATACCTTTCATTACGATCTTGCCACCGTTCTTCTCCTTGATTTCCTTGATGATCTCAGGAGTGTACTCAAATTTCATCCATTCAGTTAGCAGTTTCTTATCACTCATCGTCCCCTCCTTTTAGCTCAGAGACCAACTCGATGAGCTGCAGTGTTCTACTCAATTTTTTGTCTTCGCTCTCTGTTCTGAAAGATTCGACATTTGTAATGACTCTATCGATCTTTTCAAGAAGAACACGATTTTGGCAGGTCTTCTTGAATTCATTCAAAGAATTGATTGCCTCATCCTGCGCAGCATTGAGTTCATTACCCAAAGAACCCTTGCCCTTTATCAAGGCATTTTCCACCACTCGGCGTTGGGCAGGCAACAGTTCCTTACCATACTTCTCTTGGAATTTCTTCAACATTACTCGGTAGACTAGAGGATCCACAGATTCCTGCTGAATTTCTGCCTCGGCAGGTCGAGCAATCCATTCTGCCAAATTGTGTTCGTACTTTGCAGATTCAGTAATCTCTAGAATTCTAGAACCGCGCCAGGAATCCAGAAGTGACTGGACAGTTGCGTACAATTTGTAGTTTGGAACTCGAATGTCGTAGAACTTTTCCTCAGAAAGGGTGTGATTGATCGCCTTGATCAGAGCAGATTTCTCCTCACTGAGCTTCTGTTTGTTGTGCTTAGATGCGGCGTTCCTCGCTTCGTTGATTACACGATTTGCCAATCCAACATCACCCATCGGTGCGTTTACCAAGGCATTGAAAAGCTTGAACTCTCTGTGAAGTTCAGTTCCCGCCTTGAAATGTTTGGTGATGATGGAAATTGCTTTAGTAGCCGAATCGTTATCGTTCTGAATAATAGCACTGCCGACGTACCGAACCAACTGTTCGTGTATGACACCGACGTTGCGTTTCTTGTTATGCTTCGTCATTTGGGTCCTCTTCAAATCCGACTGCCAGATCCTCTGACAGTAAAGTCTTTCTATTTCTATTTATCTTCCCACCTAGGCTTCCTATCATTTTCTCAAAGTCACGTGTCAATTTTGCAGGTGCCTGTGTGTAACGCCTTTCCTTCTCTTCCTTGAAATTGAAGAGAAAATCCTCATCAAAAGGTTTATTTGATGTGTCCTGTGGGCGAGCATAGTCACCCACCGAAGTCATCTTGGCAAAATCAGGCATGTGTGTGGTTCCAGGACCATCAGTTACTGTGCGACTTGGTTTAATAGGACCGCCAAATACATTCATCAGTTTATGCTGAGCTTTTACAGGAGCATCTTCATCATCAATTGATAGAGTGATGTCATCATAATCAAATTCTTGATCTTCATCTGTCAATGGTTCTTTAGGATCTTTCTTTGATGGAAGGGCGGTCAAAAGTTTATCATCATCCTTCTTGTCACCTGAGAAGAGGCCTCCTGCTTCTCCGCCACCTGCGGCAGCCGTATCACCTCCTGCAGCAGCAGCACCAGCATCACCACCAGCTGCCGCTCCACCGCCCGATGCCCCCGCTGCCTCTACATCGGCATCTTCTTTCTTGTCAGCCTTCTTTCCTTCCTTAATTTGTTCAATCTCTTCGTTCGTAAGTCCAATGATGTTTTTACGAATCCAAGTGCGGTCAACAACACCTTCTGGGGCTTTACCAGCAATGTCAAACTTAGTAGCAATCAACTGAAGTTTCTGTTGCTGCGCAGTGGAAGATGGATTTGTGAGATTCAATGTGAAATCAATCAGATCCTCACCCTCGAAACCGTGGCAGTAGAGATGAATCATTGCCAGCTTATTGAGCTCGGCAATGATTGTTTTCTGAATGCGATGAATTGTACGAGAGAATCTAATGTCCTCCTGTGCCAGAGTTGCCTTGGCACCTGTCTCCTCATCATATCCAAGATAAGCCTTTGGAATTTTCAGTGCAGCAAACAATTTCTTCTGAATGTACTGTACATCCTCAATTGCCGCTGTATTTTGGCCGCCAGCCAACGTATCAATCTTCGTGCCTGTTTCACCACCACGGACTGGTAGAAAGTAATCCTCATCCACTGAGAGAGGATTGTAGCGCAAATCTACTTTTCCGTTATTCTTGTCAATAACCTGATTACGCTTCAGATTTGTTTGTGCCTGTTCCATGTAGTCAGCTACATTTTCAGGAGGTGTATTACCGATGTCGATGTAGAACACACGGCGTTCAGGTGCACGAATGACGCGGTAAACCAACATTGCGTCTTCCATCATGATCAGCTGTCGCCAGATTCTGCGTGCAGATTCTAGAACAGATGAACCGTAAGGAAGGAATGCGTCGTTTCCTAGTAGACGAAAGTGTGAGATCTGCCAGTTTTCCAGCGTCTGATTACCGTTGGTAATCCACCTGAAACGACATGCTGAAGGATCTGAAGGATCAAATCCTTCCTCACGCTCCATTTCAGTAATTGAGATGGGATACGCATTAATGACACCGTACTCAGGAGAGATGTCGTTGAAGAGAAAAAAGTCTCCGTACTTCACCAGGTTACGAACCCACATCACCAGATTGAAGTCCACATTCAGGGTATCGTAGAAAAGTTCTTCCAGAGTTTCCTGAATCTTCTTGTTTTCTGAGTGAATGTGAAGAACTCTGCCTTTGTCGTCAGATGACACTGTTTCTTCTGCATAAATGTCAAGGGCAGAAGCAATCTCAGGAGTTGATTCCATTTCTGAGAAATCTGAGTACCTTGACATTCTGTCAAAAGCACCGTAGGCGCTTAGCGTACTGTTGTAGACATCGCTATGTGCCTTGCGAAATACTTCCAGCGCAGAACTTGCACCTTGCTGACGAAAATCTTTGACCTTGCGACGGACAATAGGTCCCGAGCGGAACAACCGCGTCAGTCGTGTAAAGAGTGAACCTTTGTTATTGGGATCTGCCATGTTTCACATCATAATCAGAAGTAAGTATCTGGAAACTATCTTATTACAAAACCCAGTCGTGCTCTTCCAGGGGACCTGTGTTTCTTTGCATTGCTATCACGTGATCAGGAACTGGGCTGAAAGGTTTTTTATGAACAGATGGATCGACGTATTTTTCCATTGCGCCTCGACCCCTTGAATTTACACCAAACGCAGCCAACATTGCCTGTTCGATCGTCAAACCACTTTTCGGTTCTTCGTGTTTCTTTCCATCGTAAAGCCAACAGCCGATGGCTAGGGACATTACAAGGTCATCATTCTTTCCTTTCAAAGCACGAAGTTTTCCATTGACATCCACGAAAGTTTTGAACTCATCAAACAGTCGAGAAGAACGCAATCGAATCAGGTCATTTCTGATCCACTCTTCCATTCGAGTCAGAGATTTTTCTTTGGTGTTGCCCTGAGTTGAGAAACCTACTTTGCTAGCGCTTACATTTCCACCATACTGGGCATCATACTTGTCTTTAGAATTTCTAAAGTAAAGATTCGTGTAACCTAGATCGATTAGTTTTTGACTTGTTGCCCAACCGAATGTGTTCTGCTCGGGGCACAATAAGGCATCATTGTATTTTCTGCCAACTTCTGCTAGCAGTTCACCAAATTTATCAGGTGGAATTTTACCCTTGAACTCTGCAACCTGCTCCGATGTGGTGGTGTCAATCACCTGAAATGCCGAAAAGTCAGTCGAATCGCCACGAGCAACATCGGCAGAAACTACATACTGGTGCTCAGGTTGAACGAACTTCCAAACCCAAATTGCTCGATCTGGTCCCCAGGCATCAATTGGATTCTCTATCTGAATCCTCATCTTATCCATTAGCTCTGCGGCAATGAATGTATCACCTGATGACACAAAGTCACAAAGCAATTCCTGCGCAATTTGTTTGGGTGACATGTTAGTAGTTTCATTGTCAAACCAGTTCTGATCTCGCTCGGGATGCACATCCCACATCAACTTGATGGGATTGAAGATGTTCTTCTTTGCTTCTGCTCCCATGTACAGGTCATAGTACTGTCCGCCCATGCCGTTCGGCGTGGAGAGAATGATTGCTCGACCACCGGTTGACAACGTAGGATATAGACCAGTCCAGAGTTCCTGAAAGTTTCTAATCCAAGCCGCTTCGTCAATGATCAAAAGAGACAGCGCTTCAGAACGACCTGCATCCTCAGACGTCGCAATTGACTTGACAGATGATCCATTGCTGAATTCTACCCATGTTTTTGTGCTAGTTTTTATGTCTGGAAGAATCAACCAAGATGGAAGAGCAGAAATTGCAGTCTTCACTTTCTTCACAATGTTCTGCGCAACAGCTTGCTTGGTAGCAATGATCAGAATGTTCTTGTCACGATGAAATAGGGCCATCCAGACTGCGTACATGGCTGTCACGGTTGAAAGACCCAGCTGTCGTGATTTCAGAACGATGTTGAAACGGTGAGCGTTGAAGTCAGTTACACAATCGTCCTGAAATGGGTAAGTCTTGAAAGGAATCAGCCCTCTGGTGGGGTGCTGAATCTTGCAATACTTGTTCATGAAGTAGGAAGGCTCTTTACCACATCGGATAATTTCCTTGACCTGCGTTTCCTTGTTGGGTGCAGCAGCCATTCATTACTCGATTGTGAAGTTTCTGTTGTATCTGTAGTACGCTACCTTACGAGGAGAACGTGCGGTAGATTGAATTAGTTCTACATCATCCATGCCACCATTATCGGTAGTTTTCAATGCTCGGCCAGCACCATCCTTGAATGCAGACTTCACTTCGGACAGGTAAGCATCAATGCGCTGGGTGGCTTCCGCTACGCATCTCTGCACCTGATCACCGAGTCCTCTTTCGGAAGCGAAATGGACGATGGTTGTGTATTTCATTGTCATGACATCACCGGCCAGCTGGGTTTTAATTGACCAGGTGCCATCTGGGCTGGATGACCTGCCGTAAGAATTGTCGATAATCTGTCCCAGCACATTGGTTTCATTGAAATTCATCTTTTTTCTCCAACTTCGGTCGCCAACCCTTTTCCCAGGCATTAGCATTCGGATAGTAGTAAGTATCTACACATTCGGTGCAGGCATCATATTTTCTACCTGTTTCATAGTCTTCTTTATCTCTGAGTAAGTATCCGCATACAGAGCAGCTGTGATTGACTCGTTTTGACTTATCCCACCATAACTGCGGTGAAGATGTATTAATCGAACTGGACATGTGCGTCAATTCCCTTGTTGTCGATCTCAATCACGTTGTCAACCACATCCTTGATGCCGTCCACATGTGAGATAATGATAATCGACTTGAAATGTTTCGTTAACTCACGTAACAATGAGGCGCAGGCTTCCAAATTCTTTCCGTCCAGGGCACCAAATCCTTCGTCCACAATGAAGATGTCTGACTTTGGCAAGCTGGAGACGTTAGTCAGTGCGGCGCGAATTGCAATTGATGACATCATCTTTTCCATACCTGAACCACACTCAACAATACGACGTGAATCGCCATAGTTGATAAACACTTCCATGTCGTTGGTTTCCTCATCGGATTCCAGCTCAACAGTGAAACCAGTAGGTGCCTGAAGAATGTTGGAAAGCTCGGCATTGATGACTGGGAGGCGCTTGCGAA
>Ga0075473_10001235_pt1 | contig 10643 bp, 7 predicted proteins | sample DEB19_08_DNA_FD_76340 | JGI IMG/M metagenome (GOLD analysis project Ga0075473, IMG submission 76340) | Aqueous microbial communities from the Delaware River and Bay under freshwater to marine salinity gradient to study organic matter... | ecosystem: Environmental > Aquatic > Marine > Coastal ... | reverse complement strand
TGACAATGTTCAGATTGCTTCTAGTGCTGCTGGTGATGGTTTAACATATACTTCTGGTGTGTTTGCAGTTGGTGGTACAGCTGATAAAATCACAGTAACTTCTGATGCGATTACTATTGCATCTACGTATATTGGTCAAACTTCCATCACAACTCTTGGTACAATTACCACTGGTACTTGGAATGGTAATATTATTGCTGACGCATATATTGCTAATGATTTAACTATCTCTGGTGGTACTGTAGATAATACGCCAATCGGTGCCACAACTCGTTCGAGTGGTGCGTTTACTACATTATCTGCAAATGGTGCGACTAGTTTAACAAGTACGTTGGCTGTATCAGGTGCAGCCACTTTAAGTTCTACATTAGCGGTAACTGGTGCTACTACTCTTTCTAGCACATTAGGTGTTACTGGAAATGTTACGGTATCAGCCAATTTAACTGGTGCAGGTACTGGCACTAGCACTCTTGACGGTTTTAACATTGACGGTGGCACTTACTAAATAATAGTAAGTCAGAGGGAGTTATTACTCCCTCTTTTAACCTTTTTAGGAAGATGAATGGGTAATAGAATTATACTCAAAAAATCTTCAGTTGCGGATAAAGTCCCTTTAACTGGAGATTTAGAATACGGTGAATTAGCGATAAACTACGCTGATGGTCTACTGTATTTTAAAAATTCTTCCAACGAAATATCCAGCTTTGCTTCAGATTTAACTGCATACGCAACTCTGGCTGGAACAGAAACCCTTACAAATAAAACATTAGTATCTCCAGTCATCAGTGGTGAATCTGGAAACACTGGCGCAGGTATAACTTTAACAGCGCCAGAAACTAATACAGATATCTACGGTAATATTATTATCGACACATATCAAGATAAAATTCGTATCTATGAATCTGGTGGAGTAAATAGAGGGTTTTATCTTGATATTACAGACGCTGATGGTAATATCGGTACAAATTTATTAACAGCTGGTGGTGGCGCTGGTGGTGGAAATTATACCTTACCTACGGCGACAACAGTAGTTCTTGGTGGTGTTAAAATAGACGGAACAACTATCACTATTAATGGTAGTGGAGTTATTTCTGGTTTTAGTGGCGTTTATGATGATCTTTCTAGTAAGCCTATACTATCTACTGTTGCGACTACAGGAGATTATGATGATTTAACCAATAAACCATCTTTGTTTAGTGGCTCATATAATGACCTTACAGATATACCAACCTTACCAACAGCTACTTTTCAAATTATTTCTGTTGCTGGACAAAGCAATGTAATCGCTGATAATTATCAAGATACTCTAACTCTTGTTGCTGGTGATGGTATCTCAATCACCACTAATAATTCAACAGATACTATTACAATTTCCTCTACAGGGGGTGGTGGTAGTGGAAGCATATCTCCTGCTACAACATCTACTTTAGGTGGTGTGATTATTGGTAATGGGTTACAAGTTAGCCAAGAAGGTGTTATTGATGTTATTGGTGCGTCTGGATCTACCGCTTCTGGTGTTGTTCCATATGATATGGGATATATTACAGAAATTGTTTATACCGTGCAAGATCACGGATCTATCGTATAAGAGAGAAACATGGCAATTCAATTACAATTAAGAAGAGGTACTGCTAGTCAAACATCAGGATTTACTGGTGCTAGTGGTGAGATCACTTTAAACTCTACTAATCATTCAGTACATTTACATGATGGTTCGACACAAGGTGGTTTTGAACTTGCACGTGCTGATTTTACAAACTATATCGATGGCTCCACTCTTCCAGGTAGTATTACTGTTGATGGTGATTTAACTCTTACTGGTAATTTAACAATTGAGGGTACGACTACTACTATTGAGTCTACAACTCTCGCTGTAACAGACCCAATTATTACTTTAGGTGGAACGTCTCCTCTAGAATTAGATGACAATAGAGATCGTGGTGTTGAGTTTAATTGGCATAATGGAACTTCTGCAAAATTAGGTTTCTTTGGTTACGACGACAGTTCTGGTAAATTTACATTTATCCCAGATGCTACTAACACTTCAGAAGTTTATAGCGGAACTCCTGGTCCAGTTCAGTTCGGCGCAATCGCTGGCACAACAGGATATTTTACAAGCACATTAGGGGTTGTTGGCAATACAACACTAAGTGGAACATTATCAGCTGGCTCTACTACATTAAACTCTTTAACTTTAACAAATAGATTAAGTATCGCAAATGGCGGTACAGGACAAACAACTGCGCCAGAAGTTGGACAGTTGCTAATTGGTAACTCTTCAAACGGTTTCACATTAAATCGTTTGACAGGTGGTGACTATATTCAGATTACAAATACAAGTGGCAGCATTTCTATTGCTTATACTGGTACATCTGGTAACTCACAAATTTTTGCTCCGCAAGCTACTTCAGATCTTGGATATGTATATGATACAAATATCATCGCAGAAGAAGATCTTGGTGCAGTTGGTGGGGCTGTTCCATTAACATACGATCTTGGACCGTTGCGCCTAGATGGTGTTGTTTCATTATCTAACCTTGATCAATCAGTTAAATCAGATTATCTTGGTTATTCTATTATTTTCGGATTCTAAAAGGGAATTATAACATGGCACGTCAATTAGTTGAAAAATATATTTTTAGCCCAAATACAGCTGGTGAAGGTACAATCAAGTTTCCAGGTAAAGTCGACTTAACTCAGTTGCTAATTATTGCAAACAAAACGCAACAAGTAAATATCTACGCTATCGGTGACCCAACTAAAAATGGATCTATTGTATACGATCCAGATGACAGCACAACATTTTATTCAGAACAAGCAGGTGTATCTACTGTAACTCTTGCAGCCGATACGTCAACAATGTTGTCAACAGATAAGATTGCCATCTATACTGACGCACCAAAACAAATCGGTAACATTATTCGTCCATACGCTTTCGGTGTTGATGCGATCGAGCGCATGCGTATTGCCAGCCCACAATCATTAATTGACGCTGACTTTGAATATGGTTTACAACCTACTAAATGGCAGAACTATTCAGAAATTCGTGGAGTACCAGGAATTTATGAAAAACCTGGTCTTGACTTGTTTATTACAGACATCGTTTCAGACGGTGGTAACCCATCAGTTATGACTGTTACTTGTTCTGAAGCCCACAATTTAAGTGTTGCTCAGCCAGTTATTATTTTCGGTACAGCTGGTGTTTCTAATGCTGCTCGTGCTGAGGGATCGTTTATTGTTTCTACAGTTCCTTCCAGTACTACGTTTACCTTTTTTGCAAAAGGTATTGTTGGTGTAAATGGAACTTCTGTTTATAACCAATCAACATATGCACGCCGTGGTGGTTTCTATGCTGGGTCTGCTATTAATGTAACAGGTTATACAAGCAATGGTCAGTCTCCATCTACAATCACGGTTACATGTGCAGGTAATCACGGTCTTGTTCCAGGTGCTCCTATCGTTAACGTGGTCACTTCCACAGGAACATATCATGAATTAATGAATGGTAACTTTTTTGCAGAAACAGTTCCATCTGGTAACACATTTACCTTTACTGCTCGAGTTGGTGGCGCAGTACAAAACTCTGGTATTGTGGCATCTACTTATACTCGTTCAGACGCCTTCGTTCAACACAGACCATTTGATGGTGGTGTTAACATAGGTACGTTCTTACCTTCTCATGGAGCTTCTGTATCCCGTCAAACTAAAAAATACATGCGTTATCAATCTGGTAAAGGTGTATTGTGGACATCTGGTGTTCTATTTAATCCAGTTATTAATTTAGATCAAATTTCTGCAAATGGAACTTCTGTTGGTTCAGTTATTACAGTATCTACTGAAATTGACCATGGTTTACAAGCTGGCGCTATTGTTCAAATTAGCGGAGTTGTCACTTCTGGATATAACGGAATTTACGGTGTTGTTAGCGTTGTTAATGAGTCAACATTTACTACTGCAGCTATTCAAACACTCGGGAGCACCTCTGCTGTTATCACAAATTTACCTCGTGTAACAGTTAAAAACTGGATTGGTGCAACTACACGTGTTGGTCCATTCGATGATCAAAATGGATTGTTCTGGGAATTTGATGGTCAAGAATTATCTGTAGTTAAGCGTTCTGCAACATATCAGTTGTCTGGTTATGTTAATGTTACTTCTGGCTCACAAACGGTTAGCGGAACAAACTGTCGTTTTACACAACAATTAAAAGTTGGCGATTCTATTGTTATTCGTGGTATGACATATCGTGTAGGTTCTATTACCGATGATAACTCTATGTCTATTAATCCAGAATATCGTGGCGTTAATAATGCTTCTGGTATTAAAATTGCACAAGTTATTGATAGTCGTGTACCACAATCTGAATTTAATATAGACCCATTAGATGGAACAGGTATCTCTGGTTATAACATTAACCTAAACAAAATGCAGATGCTTGGTATTTCTTTCTCATGGTATGGTGCTGGCTTTATTGATTTTATGTGTCGTGGTGCAGATGGTAATATGATTCTTGCCCACCGCATGAAACAAAACAATATTAACGATGAAGCCTATATGAGAACTGGTAACTCTGCAGTTCGTTATCAGGCTATTAATGAATCTGCACGTGACAGATTATATCAGAATATTTCATCTTCTGATACATCAATTACGTTATATGATGCTAGCAGATTTCCATCTGGTGGTGGTACTATTTTGATTGGTAACGAATGTATCAATTATACTGGTAAAGCTGGAGATACACTAACAGGATGTACACGTGGCGCATCATTCCAGATGTTTATTGGTGGTTCTACTAAAACATTTACTGGCGGTACTGCTGCAGCACACTATGCAAATAATGGTTTTACAGCAGTTACGCTGTTAACAGTATCATGTTCTCCAATCGTTAACCACTGGGGTTCTTCATATATTATGGACGGTGGTTTTGATACTGACCGTGGATATTACTTCAATTACGCAGAAACATCTAGAACAGTTGATGCCTCCTCAAGTGAGACAGTTTTCTTCTTACGATTGGCACCATCTGTTTCTAACTCAATTGCTGGTAACTTTGGAGATCGTGACCTTATTAATCGTTCACAATTGTTACTACAAAAATTACAAGTTCAATCAGATAAGTCAGTTCAAGTTTATGGTATTCTGAATCCAGGTAATATTGACGCATCATCATTAACGTGGCAATCAGTTAATACATCATTGCTAGGTTCACAGCCATCTTTCGCTCAGATTTCTACAAGTACTTCTACTGCAGCTACTCCAGGTGAGCAGAACTTCTCTACACTTGGTCAGCCAAATGGATTCTCTGAGATTGACTTGTCAAACCTTAAAGAATTAACAAATTCTGCCATTGGTGGTTATTCTAACTATCCAGATGGTCCAGACGTTTTAGCAGTTGTTGTTAAAAACTTGAGTGCACAAACTGCTACGGTAAATATTAACTTATTCTGGTCTGAGGCACAGGCTTAATAAATAAAGTAAAGGAAATAAAACATGGCAACCCAAGTACAATTAAGAAGAGGTACAACAACACAGAACAATGCCTTTACTGGTGCAGTTGGAGAGTTGTCTGTTGATACTGATGTTTACACGCTTAGAATCCACGATGGTAATACTGCTGGTGGTGCAGCTACTCTTGTAAATACTACATCTGCACAAACTGTATTAAATAAGACATTTTCTACAGGTTCTGTATGGAATGGTAGCGCTGTTCCTCTTGGATATGGTGGCACTGGATCTGCTTTAAGTGCAGTGGCTGGTGCTGTTGCATATTCTAGTGGTTCAGGATTAGGACTGACACTTGCTGGTACTGCTGGTCAGGTTCTAGTTTCTGGTGGTACAAATGCTCCTACTTGGGTTAGTGCTTCTTCTATTACTTCTGGAGCTGCAACTACTGCAACAACAGCTTCCAACATTGCTGGTGGTTCTGCTGGACAGTTATTGATTCAGTCTGATACTGATTTAACCACTTTCATTACTGCTGGCGCAGCAGGCACGTTCTTACAATCAGCTGGCGCTGGTTATGCGCCTACTTGGGCAGCTGGTCAAGTTACCGTTGGTTCTACTGCCATCGCTCTTGGTGCAACTTCTACATCTCTTGCTGGTCTAAACATCCTTGCTGCAACTGGTACTAGCCACTGGACATTACCAGTCGGTACTACTGCTCAGCGTCCAGGATCTCCAGCAGTAGGTATGATTCGTTACAATACTAGCATCTCTGGTTTTGAAGGTTATGCCTCTGGCGCATGGTCATCATTAGGTGGTGTTAAGTCTGTTGACGCATTAACATACATTATTGCAGAAACTTCTGCAGGCGCATCTAACGGTGAACTAGAATTCTACGTTGAAGACTCTGCTGGAACTGGCTCTACTAAAGCCATGGGTATTACATACTCTGGCGTTGTTATTGCTGGTAACCTAACAGTTAACGGTACAACTACAACAATCAACTCAACAACAATCTCTGTTGATGACAAAAACATTGAACTTGGTTCTGTTGGAACTCCATCAGATACTACTGCAAACGGTGGTGGTATTACTCTAAAGGGTGCAACTGATAAAGAAATCACTTACGCAAGTTCTGATGAATCTTGGAACATGAACATCAACCTAAATGTTGATGGACAAATTGAAGCTACTGGTGATATTCTTTCTCCAAACTTCTACTCTGTTTCTGATGCAAGAGTTAAATCAAATGTTCAAAATTCTGTTTATGGTTTAGCAGAAGTTATGCAACTACGTTCTGTAGAGTACGATAAGAATGACAAACATGAAGTTGGTTTGATTGCACAAGAAGTTGCTCCAATTATGCCAGAGTTTGTTGGACAAGATTCTGCTGGTATGATGAATTTAAACTACGCTCAGATGGTTTCTGTTTTAGTTAAAGCAATTCAAGAACAGCAAGCACAGATCGAAGAACTAAAAGCAAAATTAGGAAACTAAAATGGCAGTTGCATCTAGAGAAGAATTAAAGCAGTATGCTTTGAGAGCACTAGGTGCGCCTGTGCTTGAGATAAACGTAGATGACGATCAATTAGAAGATCGTTTAGACGAGGCTTTAGATTACTGGCGTCTATATCACTATGAGGGTATAGAACAGATTCAAATGAAGCAGCAGATTCGTGCTTCATTATTAACAGTATATGATATTGGATCTATTCCTCCTGTTGGTGCTACATTAACTAATGATCATGGTGGAGTTGCGACAGTTTGTCGTCATTCAGATATAGAATCTACCATGGATGGTGGTACTGGAACTATTCTTGTTAAAAATGTTACAGGAGATTGGAATAGTGGTGGACCAGTTCACATCGATGGTGACAGTGGAGATTGGGCAGTAGACCATGATCCAGTTGTATTACGTGAGTATGATAATCGTTATTGTGAGATTCCAGACTACGTTTGGGGTGTCACAAAAATTCTATCTGCAGGTCAAGCATCTTCTTCTAAGAACATTTTCGATTTGCAGTATCAACTACGTTTAAATGATTTGTACGATCTGACATCTACATCAATCATTTATTACAAGACAGTAATGTCTCACCTATCGTTATTAGATTTAGAATTAAATGGTCACCAGCGTTTCAAATTTAATCGTTTAAATGGTCGTCTGTACTTAGACGCAAATTGGCCAACTGATTTTATCCTTGGTGATTATATTATCGTTGAGGGATACCGTGCCATGGATCCTACAATTTGGAGTAAAGTTTATAATGAACAATGGTTAAAACATTATGTTATTGCTTTATTTAAAAAACAGTGGGCTACTAACATTAAAAAATTCTCTGGAATTCAACTTCCAGGTGGTGTTACCTTAGATGGTGATAAACTTTATTCAGAAGCAACAGAAGAGATTAAAGAGTTAGAAGACGAATTACAAAACAAGTCTGCTCCACTTGATTTCTTTTTAGGATAATAAATGCCAACTAATGTTTATTTCACTCAGGGCACCCGCAATGAGCAGTATCTTGTTGAAGATCTGATCATTGAGTCTTTGCGCATATATGGGCAGGACTTCTTTTATATACCAAGAACTCTAGTGTCAAAAGATGAAATTCTTGGTGAAGATCGTTTGAGTAAATTTACATCTTCGTTTCCAATCGAAATGTATTTTGAGAACGTAGACTCTTTTGACGGACAAGGCGCATTTATTCAGAAATTTGGATTAATGATGGAACAGTCTGCAACTCTTGTTGTTGCACGTAGACGTTGGGAACAATTTATTGGTCGTTATGGACAAACAATTATTCCAAGCAGACCATGCGAGGGAGATCTTTTATATTTTCCTTTAACAAAAGGTTTGTTTGAGATTAAATTTGTTAAGCATCAAGACCCATTTTATCAGCTTGGTAAACTGTATGTTTATAAACTTCAAGTTGAATTGTTCCAGTATGCTTCTGAACGTATCGATACTGGCAATGCAGAAGTTGATGCATTTGAAACTCTTAAATCATTTACAACAAATACTACAAGATCTCCATACGGTGCAGTAACAGGTATAACTATGACCAATAATGGGTCTGGGTATACTTCTGCACCAAATGTTGTGTTTACTTCTTCTTCTGGACGAGGTGCTATTGCCACTGCTAATCTTGGAACTGGATCTAATTCTGATAAAGTTGTTAGCGTAACAATAATAGATGGTGGCGCTGGATATCAAACTGCTCCAATAATTTCATTTGTTGGTGGTGATGGATCTAATGCTGCAGCAACGTCAACCATTGAAGTTGATGTTGACAAGGTAGAATCTTTCGGAGACAACAACAAATTTAAAGAAGCTGGATCTGATATATTATTCAGTACAAGTAATCCATTTGGTGAACTTGATTTAATAAATAAATTTCCAGCGGAACAAATTATTACAGATACTATTCCAGATGTTATTTTTACATCCGATAGTTCTTCAGTGTATTCAGACTCAACAACTATTACAGCGGACAGAGTATAATGGCAAAACAAACTATTAACATTGGAACAACAGCAAATGATGGAACTGGTGATCCACTAAGAACGGCATTCACTAAAGTTAACGAGAACTTTACAGAATTATATAATGCAAATTTAAATACAGGTAGTATTACATTTGAGGGTATAGCTATCGTAGGTGACACTACTGATTTACCCCAAGGAAGTCTTGAATTGGTTCCTAACGATGGAGTAATTCCAGAAGGACAGCCAAACGAAGGTGATTTATATACATCGTGGGGTCAATATGTTAGAATTTACCCAACATGGAATGCAGACGCACCTCATATTCATATTACAGCAGGTAGTGGAGAAAATAGTAATGGTGATTTATTTTTAGGTGATGATCTAAAATATGTTCAAGTCAATCATGATGGAACAATTAGTATTGCTAATGGTGTTGGTAATAAATGGATATTCAGCACTGATGGTAAACTACAGTTTCCAACAGGTGGAACGATTGCTGCAGAAGGTATGGGATGGACTGGATTAAGTAATGGCACTACTGAAACTCCAGTATCACTTGTATATAAAACTAATACTGGAAACTGGCATGCTGCTATAAGTGTTTATGGTGGTGGTGATCCTGGTGGTGGGGGTAGTATTGTTTTATATACATATAATGCCGACACAGAACAGAGTTATCAGTGGGAATTTGATTTAAACGGCAATTTAGTTTTGCCGATAAATGGTAGTATTAAAGATTCAAATAACAATTATCTTACACCTAAATCTTCTACAGTAGCACCACTAATTACTAATGTATTATCAGGTGTTGTTTCTGACCCACCATCTAATCCAAACTGGTTAAATGGTACTGGTGTTGCAGGTGGTGTATCAAATGCTAATTTAAGTTTTTCAATTACAAGTGGTGCACCATCATTTACTATTAATGATCCAGGATTACCAGGAAGATATGTTGGTGAAACTATTTTTAATATTAATGGTTCAGTTCTAGGTGGTACTGATGGTATTGATGATATGATTATCAATGTATCTTCAATCACAAACACTGGATCTGGTGTAATTGATTTAACTAAACAAACACATGTATTAGAATCTGGTGACTATACTCTTGCAGATGGATATGAAGGACAGGTATTATACTTTATTCCAAAGGTTGGTGCAACTAATGTATTTGGTTCAATATGGATTCAAGCTGCTCATGTAAGATATATTAATCCTTCAGATGGATCAACATCAGAATTTACAAATGCTTGGTGGAGTCCATTTTATAAAGCAAATGATAACTACATATTAAATGGTGTTGCAACTGCTGTTTTTGCTGACGACGCTTGGAACTTTACTGGTGGGATTATTGACTAATGTTAAATAATAGCGTATTTTATCACGGAATTATTAGAAAGTGCATCGTAGGTTTTGGCGCTTTATTCAGTGACATCTATATCGATCGCAAACAAGGTGATTCTGTCACTGGTGAAACTATCCAAAGATTACAAATTCCTCTTGCATATGCCCCAAAAGAAAAGTGGTTAGTTCGTTTAGATTCAGATCCAAATTTACAAAATCACACATATACTTCTTTACCAAGAATGTCATTTGAAATCATTGGGTATAATTATGACTCCTCTAGGAAATTAAATCGTATGCAACAGATTAAGTGTGGGGTTGGTGATGCATCGGTTTCAACTATGTATACTCCAGTTCCATATAACATT
>Ga0075473_10001231_pt1 | contig 10660 bp, 11 predicted proteins | sample DEB19_08_DNA_FD_76340 | JGI IMG/M metagenome (GOLD analysis project Ga0075473, IMG submission 76340) | Aqueous microbial communities from the Delaware River and Bay under freshwater to marine salinity gradient to study organic matter... | ecosystem: Environmental > Aquatic > Marine > Coastal ... | reverse complement strand
ATTAGAGTCCAGTTAACAGACTCTGCTGCATTAGATGTTGGTTGCCCATTGGCTGTTAAACCAGGATAGACATGAACCGTTTCAGTTGCAGCGGTATTTGTTGTATTGGCGGTTGTGACGTTCGCAGTCGGTCTGATGTTAACATCGACATATTTGATAACTCCGCCGTCAGTTCCATCGCCGGATCCAATTCTCTTTGTAGGACCGAACACATAACCCTTTAGAGTAAATTCTAGTGTCCAGATGATAGCACGTCTGGTTTCAAAGTTACCCTCGTACGTATCCTCAGAAGAGATACTATTCATGATGATAGGAATATCCCACGGATCATCTTCCATGTCCGGGACCAAATGAACCGATGCGGTCCATTCCGGCGTAAAGTACGGTAGAATCTGTTCTACGATCTTAGTTCCATCATCTGCATTCTTGACAAGAACAGATAGTTGGAACGTGATATTGTACGGAACCGGCTGATATTGATATTTGTTGCTCTTGACCTTACGGTTCAACGTATTCAGTTTACGTTCCGAATCGTATTGAAACGATGTCATCTCGAATGAAATACGTGGAACTGTCATAGCAATCTTGTTGTCTAGATCGGGGTTGCCTTCAAGACGAGCAAGATACTTTTCTTTAGGTCCATATGACAGCGGGACTTTAATAGTTTGTATCGTCTTACCAGTATTGTCATGACGGTTGATGTAGATATTATTAAAAAGTGTTCCGAAAAGGATGACATACTTTCTTAATATATCGTGTGAAAATGTATTACCGAACATGTTATACTTCGCCTTCTGAGAAAGGATCTACCTGAGTCCAGTCAAGAATTACTTCACCTTCCAGCTGGATCTCGGTGTTATCTTCGAACGTATCGGTTGCCTGCTGTTCAAAGCTATAGTTGCCTTGGATAATCTCGTATCCATCGTTGTCTGTTATATAGTAACCATCGCTTGTGAGGAAGCCCCAGATCGAAAGATCAAGACTGCGTTCCTTCTCGATACTGTCAATTGCATCGATACCGGTTCTAAGGCGCTCTGAACTGTACTCGAATGTTTCGCATACCAGATCATAAGTCTGGATCGAACCCATCTGGTACCAGACAGATGTCTTGCTGACATACTTGATAACAAGTAGACGATCCAGCATCGGAACGTAGATTAGATCACCTTCCTGTGGACGATCTAGAAGAGCAATACCACCGATCTCGTTCATGAAGTTACGGATCGATATTGTAAGAGTTACCTGATCTCTGATCTCAAGATTAAACTTGGACAGGAATGTGCCATCACCCTCGTAGGAGTCGTAACTCTTGATATATAGGTCGATAGGATAGCTAGAGTTATACTCAGATAGTGAATCTTCGCCGTAGACATCATCTTTTGCTATAAGTGTTCTAGGACAATAAAACATATCGTGGCCATAGATCTTGATAGACTCTAGGATCAGATCTTCTATCAATAGCTGCTCTTGGCTATTACTGAAATTATTGAAAGTAGAAATTAGTTCCCATTAACAAATCCCTCCTTTCTTGCTCTTCTAGTTTCCCACATCTTTATATACCTTAATTTGGCTTCTTCCGATTGATAGTAACCAGATTCTTTTCTTTTTTGTGCAGAAATTTTACCGGCTTTACTAGCTGTTAATTTTGTGGTTTCTTTTCCAATTTTAGCTAGTGACATTTTATTTTTAGTTTCAGTCGTATGTTTACTGCCAATTCTTGATGCAGCTGCATTATGTTCAGCAGAGTTTTTAGAATTTCTTCTACCTTGGTGTAAAGCGGCTAAGTGTTCAGGAGTGCGTATTCTTTTGGATGCAGCAATTGACATATTATTTTTATGTTCATCTGTAAAGTCTTCAGATTTCCAGCCTGGAAATGCACCGGGTACACTATTTAAATGTTTATGTGTTGATATGATATCATTAATATTATCAATTTCCTCTTTTAAAAGAGGGTCAAGACCAAGAAATAATGAAATGGTGTCCATAGTATGCATTTCAACCAATCATATCCAAGACGGGAAGAGAGTAACCAGAGATCATCTCTGTTTCCATCTTAGTGATTTCATCCACCGCATCGTTATAGATCTTTTCGCCGTTGAACTGCACACCGCCTGGGAGATTCATACCTGTAAACTTAGTCAGGTTCGAACCCCACTGTCTTTTGATAAGAGCAGTCGCGTAGTTCTGAAGCCAACGATCATTCCATGCATCGGTATAAACCGTAGGATCCACAATCTCATACGCCTCTACAAGCAAGTATGAACCGACTCTTAGGTTGCCCCAATCGGTGTCGATGTATAGTCTATCTTTGTGTCTGGCATATCTGATAGGTTGCTTGCCGACCAGCATCTCTGTCAGAAGCGACAAATGTTCCATAACCATATAGTATGGAACGATCGAAACGTTTGTCAGTGTATAGAGGTCGTTCAGAGCAATCTGATAACGGATGTTGAAGAGGTCGTCAGCACGGATCGACGGGTCACCGATAGAGAAGACGCTTACAGCTCCGATGATATTCTCTGGCAGTGTGATGTACTTGTTGGCGACATCATCCACGGTTACTATATGCTTATAATAGGTTCTGTCTGAACCGTCAAAGTGATAGTCATAGTAATAACGGAGAGCCTCGTCAATACGATCATCAACCTGATCATCATCGACGTTGATTTCAATTACAGGCTTACCCAATTTGCGTAGGCAATACTCTTTAAACTCAGCTTTTGTTGTTGGTGCAGCCATAGTAACCTCTTTTGATTCTATTTATAATACCGGCCACACCAACTTTTCTATGTACAATAACCACAAACTATGGTAGAATGGCTTATGCCTAACAGAACAGTTATCTGAACTTAGGTCCTTGCACCCAAGAAACCAACGATCTACGCTCGCCCTTCGTTACTGGTGTGACTCTGTGGTTAAGAAATGATGGGAAAACGATAACCGTTCCCTTGGCTCTGACCTGATCGACAGGAAGTTGAGCATACTGATGATCGATCTCAAAGTCTCCACCCTCATAGTCATCACTATCCGATAGCTGGATAACGATAGAGAGCTTACGGTCATATGCAGTTGGATTAGCCCAGAACGTATCACAGTGCCAATCATATTTGCCATTGGCTTCTGCAGTGTACTTGGTGTATTGGATATCCGGTAGGTAGTTTATATCGAAGCCGAATGCGTTGCGGTTTGCCTCGTTTGCATAATACCACAGAAGATCTGTAACATACTTAGATGCAACATCGTGAGGGTTGATCCAACGAATCTCACTAGATCTTTGATCGATATTCTCGGTAGATCCATCAAAACCTAGACCGGCTTCTGAGACAGGGAACAGATTACCGGTATTGATAATACCATCTACCTGATCGGCTGTTAACGTTGCATGCCAAAATTGCCATAACTGATTCATTATTATATCCTTAAAATTGCCGCCAATTATTTATGGGCTGTAATCCCATAGACCTGGCGGTAGGTTCTTTCAATGTCAAAATAAAATCTCCTGCTAAAGAGATTCTACGATTCTTAATATTGTCACTTGGTTTTGTAGATTCTACAAAATGGTGCAACTTTGCTGGAAAAATTATTAATGCGCCTTCATATGGCTGGAATTCAACCGAGTTGCAATTATACTGATTATTATATACTACTACAGCATTATTTTTATTAGCCAGAAACATACCATTGACTAAATCATTCAGACGATCATTCGGAGCAATCATATGCATTCGACTGGCTTTATCATCAGGAACATTTACATAATATACAAATGAAAGATGTGCATCAGCATGGTTATGTGGAGGCACACTAAAGTCACTGAACCAAGTCTTAACTAACCAAGCTTCCCAGATATCCTTTGAACCAATAAGCGTGTCAATATAATCATGGGCAACATGAGATATAAACTGAAAGAGATCTTTGAAGTCCGGATTGAGATGGAGATCTATATGTCCAGACTCTTCTCCAGTAATACCATCTTCTCTCATATACTTTGGTAAGTTATCAAAGAAGATCTGCTTGAACTGTTTATGATCTGGATATACTTCGGTTCCTACTAATGTAGGAAACAAATCAAACGTTTTCATAACAGATCAACTCCAAAATAAAATATGCTTATTAAGACGCTGATTCTAAATATCCATCTAACTATAACAAAGCCAAGAAATATTTGAAACCATCTCTTGGTCTTAAGATAGTTAAATTTGTGTAGCAACCACGCTTTGCAGTTCTTTAGCGTTTGGACCGACACACACTTCATATTGTTTTTTCGCAACATCATTATATTCCGCTTTAAATAGATCCACGTGTTCAGTTCTATATCTCTGTTGGATCTCTCTGTAGTTTTTAATATCCTGTTCAGAGATATTCAGATGTTTTCTGACATCCTCAAGTGGCCATGCCATCATCGATTCCCAGTCAACGGTCGGCAACCATGGGATCTTCTTTCCAACTTCTCTTGCTTCGTCGATCGACTTCTTGAACATAAAAGATGTCTTTATGTTCTTTGTTGTTCTTAGTACTTTTATATATCCGACCTTAATGAGAGCCTTGAATGAGTTACTATCATTCTGTTCACGAACCGAGTGGAAGGCGGCAGCATGAGCTTCGCCAAGAATCATTCTGTTCCAGCCAATCACAAGGTGTGTGAAGTCGTGACAGGCAAACATTCTTGATGAGAAGCGCTTCTTCTCCTCGGTGTCAAGATGATCTTCCCATTCCTTCTTGTATCCCTCGTAGAGATACCCAGCATAGAAGTCAAGGTTCTCATCCATGAACTCAAGGAACTCTCGGCCAAGGGATCCAGCTGGCAGACTAGCCAGGTACTCTCTGTCACATTGGACATCAATTAGTTCTCTTGGTTGTGAGAATACTTTGTGTGCGATCTCAGTATTGCAAAACTCTTTAAACTTACGATCGAATGCGGTCTCGTTAAACAGACGCTCTGCTTTATAGACATTGCGCATTGGCTTGTCTTGTGGCGGCGCCTTTTGAAACTCTCTGAGTAACTTCATTGCTTTCAAATATCTAATCATTTGTAGTACCTCAGTATTCTGATTCTGTTCGATTGATTGTTTTTGATCTGTAAAGATTCACTAGTAACTTTGTACAGCTTCTTACTTATAAGAACCTGTGTGCCTTTGAGAACATGATCTGAGAACATGAAGTAACAAGTATCGCACTCAGGCCTTGTGAGCGACAGTGTTTCACCAGGCTCAATTGTTCTTTGTTCGAATGTATAGTTTGCATAGGAACCATTAAGTCTTGATACACATACAAACTCTGACTCATCGGACGCAGCAGTTAATTTGGCAACTGGCGCTTTAGGATGCCATGGCATTGGCTGCCCAATCCAATCAGCTATTTGGAAGTTGGCATCGGCCAAGGTTAATGTAACTTTATTAGTACTTTTTGTGGCAACAAACGGAGTTGATACTGGAAGGTTATCAATAAGATCGAGGTAGTCATCGATCTCTTGTTCTGTAACATCGCCACCTGGCCATTCCCATTCGAACTTAAACGATCCATTAAGGAATACGTGCCCGTTTGTGTTCTTAATGACGTTAGTTAGTGTTGGATGATCTTCCGGAACTCCGCCTGAATGGTGGACGTTCTCAAGCGAGTCCCTGCCTAAAACCTTGCCACTATTGTTTGGCTGGAAGTGAGACACATACAGTTCATTGTCATATACACCAATGATTACAGGATTGTAATTAGAGAAGAATGCCATTAGATCTCTTCTGCCTCGGTTTCTGGTGTCGGAACATTGGAGTTGATAGTTTGAAGCATAATCACAGCCTCAGATGGCTGAGATGTTTCATCTTCTGCTTCCCAAGTTCTAATATCATCATCCATTCAATTTTCCTTAGAACTTTATTAAGCAGTGAATAGTACCAGATGTAGGCATATCGTATGATATATACGCGTCAGACTGATTATCATTGCTTGTGGCTGATGTTATAGTGCGAGAAGTATTGGCAAGTACAACTCTGGTAATATTTGTGGTTTTGAAACCGGTTGTGACTTGACTACCATTGCCAAAACTTACAGAGTTATTCTGGGTTAATAATAATTGGGTAGTGCCAGTATTAAAAATATTATCCTCAAGTACCTGTACCAAAAAGCTCGCATCCGCAAACTGCAGTCTTCCGTTATTTTCGTTTGGACTAATAGATCCTTGAGGATAGTATCCTGTAGCCCATCCGTCTGTGTTCTGGGCTAACTTACCAGACACATAGACGCGGACCGGATCAATGGTAAATCCTTCAGATCTTCGAAGATCGCTAAAGGCAATAGCACCGGAACCCCCGTATCTGGCACGCATCTCGGACATAGAGATAGAGCTTGTGGTCGCACGGTTAATGTGCGTTCTCATATCATTCATCGAGATGGCGCCAGATCCTGGAGTCGGCATTAATTATCCTTGCGGTTGACCCAGTTGTGCCTGAGCCTGCTGGAAGAGTTTCTTCAGAATTGGATCTACCACGCGGTGTGGAAGTTCCTGTAGTCCACCCATGATAACGTTCAATTCATTGACGTCCACTGTAAGAGTTACAGTAGGAGCCTGTTGAGCCTGAGCCTGTTGGTTGTCAGCAAGCATCGGGTCTAGTTCTGGATTAGTAGCCATTATATATTCTCCTTAAATTATGTATTTGCAGTTGGGGTTGTATTAGATACTGGCGTTGTGGTTGGTACAGTATTTGCACCGGGTTCAGCCCATGGTAGAGCATCGGATTGGACTTCAACCATCGGACGGACGATTGCATCGATCTGCTTTTGAATCTGCTCGTCGATGTGTGCTTTGTAGCCAGGATTGCCGTTGACAACAGCCTTGACCCAGTTGAGTACCTGAGCTTCTGTCAGATCCTCGTAGGATGTAAAGTTGTCAGGATCAACCTGGTCTGGTTCAAACGGGGTTGCACCGTGGAACGTTCCGGCGTTATCATCTTCGTCTGTTCCTGTGCATTCCCAGTATGTCTGAACGATGATATCATTAAGTTCTGCAGAAGGATCATCCTGCTTCTTCAGACTCTTAATTTTCCAAGTGTATGTAAATGGCATTTTATTTATTCTCCATTAGTGAGTTGATTTGTGTTTCTAGTCTATTTATATGCGTTTGTTGTTCCTTGATTGCTTCGATGAGAAGGCCAACCATGTTGCCGTAACGAACGGCCTTAAAGGTTTCTGTTCCTTCGACATCTGTAGCATTATATATCACCTCAGGCAGAACTTTTTCTACTTCTTGCGCAATCACACCAGTTGAGCGACTGCCGTCTTTCTTATAGTTAAAGTTCACACCATTCAGAGTAAGTAGTTTCTCAAGAGCATTTGGAATATTCTCGATATTCTCTTTTAGATTTATGTCAGATGGCGAACCATATGCAGTAATATCACCAGAAGCAATAACAGCACCACCTGAAGTAAGAGCCACAACTGCGGAACCAGTTCTATTTCCGGAATGAACACGTACGCCGTTTGCGAAGCGCATCGCACAGTAACCGTCATTCAAGTCGACAATATCACCATCATCAGCCAGAATAAGACCATTACCGCTTACGTTACCACCAGAAATATGAATACCGCCGGCAAAGTACGCACAATTACCAGCGGTGCTATTCGGATCCATATAGTAGGCGGTGTTATCCGAGTCGTAGAAGATAGGAGCTCTGAATGAACCCGCCGCCCAGTTATTACCGGACATATCTAGCGTCCAGCGGCCAGCACTCGCTGACCATCCTCCGATACGCATGTTGTTATCCGGGTCTAGACCGAAATTAACCGCATACGCTCCACCGCGGTGAAACGACATATAAGCCGCTCCACCATCATCAGAAAATACCTGAAGAGCCGGGTTGTTTGTAGAACCTAGATAAACGCCCGATCCAGGATTTGAGCGATAGTATACGTATCCTGAAATAAATGTATAAAGATTGGATACAGAACCATTAGCAAAATTCCAATAGTAAGCGGTGTTAGTACTATCATAGAAGACAGGTGCACTAAGACTAACATTATTTGTAAATGCTCTGGATTGAATAGCAATTTCATTCCAAGCATCATAGTCAGTATCCCAACCAGTACGAACCCAAAGACCGTTACCATCTGTGCCATTATGTGGCGCGTATAGTTGCAGTTTTGCTTGACCAGCGCTGGCCATGCTAAGTACAACCCCATACATGTACGCACCAGGTCTATTGGAACCTGACGCGTTAGTTGCAATTCTATAACTTGCTTCTGTTTCATCAATGTAAGTATTCCAGTCTTCTGAAGTTACAGCGCCTTTATATCTTACCCAACTTGTATCATTTCCATCACCAATAATAGTACCAGTATTATGATTAAGTGTAGCAGTACCACCATTAAAATTAAATTTTAATTGATTGCTTGAGTCATGATAGATACCGCAGTGTGAATAGCCAGCACGGTGTAAACCAATACCGGCTGTACCAGAAGTTGCCTGAACCTCCATCTGCAAACCATTATAGTAGTTAGCCGGAGAAGCAATATTGTTGGCAATAATCAAGTCAATAATATTGGACGTGCTATTAGGATCTGTGTAATATGATGTGTCGTTGCTGTCGTAGAAGATTGGCGCACGCCAACTACCTGCAGCATAACCAATACTCGTACTTCCATCTAGGTAAATTACATTAGTACCATTATACGTACCACCATTGATGTATACACGGGAACTCGTGGTGCCACCATTACTGCCCCAACCAAAAACACCAGTAGAATTCAGAAAATTACTTGACCCTGTCCATATACCATTAGAGAAAGAATTACTTTCATTGATACGAAGATACGAATCAGAAGTACGGAATATATTTTTGCCAGTACCAGCAAGCTCGTTAATATTTGGTGATTGGTCAAAATAGAACGCAGTATTATCACTATCGTATAAGATAGGTGCATACAAGTTATTAACAACCCTTACGTGGTTATCGCCCTTACCAACACTAAATATTTCGGTTCCACTAACATCAGGGGAATTATTGTAAAACCTGGTACCACCATATGCAGAAGCGGCACCAATTTTAATTCCGGTATGCCAGTTCAATGTCAGCTTAGTATAGTTGCCACCATAATTTTCTAACGTGGTTTTGATAATATAATACGGATTTGCATCTGTGCGCTCCCCCCAAGAAATACCAGTGCCCGTGGCCGTGGATGGATCGCCTGTAGAATCAGCAAGATTTAGATGTGTGGGCGCACCAGTGTTAGTCCCAAAACGCAAAACAAAACCACTGGAAGCATTTTGTAGCCTATTGAGGTTTAAAGCATTAAGAACTGATGTACCAGCGGGATTGGTATAAAAGGCAGTGTCATCGCTATCATAGAAGATAGGACCACGAACAGAACTTATGCCTTGCGCATACCCACTTCCGACAAACAACGAATGTGTGCCTGTATCATTTGCACCATCTGTATAAAAATCAAGACCGCTGCCACTGGCTCTAAACCGCGCGTTATTATTTAAATCTATAGGAGAAATCCAAACAAAATCTGAATTATCATTGTTTTGGATTTGGAGCGCAGACGTCCAGCCTCCTGGATAGGATCCGAAAAGGATTTCAGACTGAGAGCTATCTTTGATAACAACTGTGCGGCCGGCAGCGCCATTAGTTGCCGTATTGAATTTTGTAGTATAGAGGATTGAACCGTTATGTGGATCTACATAATAAGCAGTATTATCACTATCGTAGAAGATTGGCGCGCGGCTAGAAACCCTAGAGTATGAGTCACCAGATCCAGAGATATAAAACTCTGATCGAGCTGCATAATCACTATACGTTCTTTTATTTCTAAATGCCCATGTTTCTGTTAATGTTTCGATATCATCATTAACTTCAAACACCATTCTAACTGTATTTGTTGACGGCGATTCACCATATAGTTTCCAGTAGTCATTATCACCAACAAGTTGACCGAAGAAATAAGTTGGAACAGAACTTACACCGTCTCCATATGTAGTGCCAACTGGATTTTGAGCTAAAGCAGTAATACCAGATCCAGTGTATCCAATAGCACCTTGAGGACCTGTTGGCCCTGTTGGTCCAGTTGCACCAGTTGGGCCTTGAGCACCTTGTGGTCCTGTTGCACCTTGAGGACCGGTTGGTCCTGTTGCACCCTGGGCACCTTGTGCTCCCTGTGAACCAGTGTATCCAATAGCGCCTTGAGGCCCAGTAGGTCCAGTTGGACCTGTAAGTCCTTGAGGACCCTGCAATCCTTGTGGACCAGTAGCGCCGGTTGGTCCAGTCGCACCTTGACTACCTGTATATCCAATTGGTCCCTGTGGTCCGGTTGCGCCTTGTGGACCTTGAATACCGATCGGACCTTGTGGTCCAGTTGCACCTTGAGATCCTGTAAACCCTATAGGTCCTTGAGGACCAGTTGGGCCAGTTGGTCCGGTTGCTCCTTGGCTACCAGTGAAACCTATAGGCCCCTGCGGACCACCATCGCCTTTAGATCCGGTGAATCCAATAGGACCTTGAGGACCGGTTGCACCCTGCGGTCCGGTTGAACCCGTAAACCCGATTGGACCTTGAGGACCTGTAGGACCGGTTGAACCAGTGAAACCTGCACCTTGTGACCCGGTGAATCCAAGAGATCCAGTGAATCCAGTTACACCTTGTGCACCCTGAGGACCTTGTGGTCCGGTGGC
>Ga0075473_10001224_pt1 | contig 10688 bp, 10 predicted proteins | sample DEB19_08_DNA_FD_76340 | JGI IMG/M metagenome (GOLD analysis project Ga0075473, IMG submission 76340) | Aqueous microbial communities from the Delaware River and Bay under freshwater to marine salinity gradient to study organic matter... | ecosystem: Environmental > Aquatic > Marine > Coastal ... | reverse complement strand
CCCCGGGAACCTGGGAGCCGTTCATCGCCCACGAACCGGGCTCGCGCATCACCCAGTTCGAGACGTTCCGGGGCTTCGGGGTGATGCAGCGATGGGTCCACGGCCAGCAGGTCCTGTCCTTCGTCTCGCCCGACGGGACCGAGACCGCCATTCGCGTTCTTGACGAACCTCACGAGGTGGAACTCGACGCGAACCCCGAGTGGGACACCGACTCGGTCCGCGTCTCCTTCCAGTCGCTCACCGTCCCGGCAACGGTGGCGTCGGTCGACCGCGCGTCAGGTGCTGTGACGGTGCTGAAGCGCACGGAGACCCCGAATGTCGACCTCTCGTCCTACGTGTCGGTGCGTGAGTGGGCCGTGGCATCCGACGGAACGCGCGTTCCGGTCGATCTCGTGCGCCACAGGGACACTCCCCTCGACGGCAGCGCCCCGTGCCTGTTGTACGCGTACGGCAGCTACGAGGCGTCGATGGCTCCGTGGTTCAGCGTCGCCCGGCTCTCGCTGCTCGACCGTGGCTGGGTGTGGGCGCTCGCCCACCCGCGCGGCGGCGGCGAGATGGGGCGCAACTGGTACCTGCAGGGCAAGTTGCTGGAGAAGCGCAACACCTTCACTGACACCCTCGCGTGTGCCCATCACCTGGGCGAGGGCATGGTCGACGCGGGGCGGATCGTCGTGCGCGGCGGGAGCGCCGGTGGCCTGCTCGTCGGCGCGTGCGTCACGATGGAACCGGACACGTTCACGGGGGCCATCGCAGAGGTTCCTTTCGTCGACGTGGTGTCGACCATGAGCGACCCGTCGCTCCCGTTGACGGTGACCGAGTGGGAGGAATGGGGCGACCCGCGCGTCGAGCCGTGGGCGTCTTACATGCGCAGCTACTCGCCGTACGACAACACCACCTCCGTGCGCTACCCGGATCTGTACGTCACCGCCGGTCTCAACGACCCTCGGGTCAGTTACCACGAACCTGCCAAGTGGGTGGCCCGTCTTCGCGCCGTGTCTCCCGGGACCACGGTGGTCTTCAAGTGCGAGATGGGTGCGGGCCACGGCGGGCCGTCCGGACGGTACGACCGCTGGAGGGACGAGGCACGGACGCTCGCGTTCGCCATCCGTTCCGCCGCCTGACGCGTCAGTGCAGCGCGGCGGCCACGAAGAGCGCTGCCATCATCGCGATGTTGCGCAGCACGTCGATGCCGCGCGGCGCACGCGCGACCCGCGCACCGAAGCACGCGCACGGCACGGAGGACCCGCCCGCGACCTGCACGGCCAGGAACACCGTGAAGACGAGCAGGAGCAGCGTCGTGAGCCCCAGCACGAGAGCGTTCACCGGGAGCACCACGAGGCACACACCGAGCAGCAGTTCCGCGGGGGGAACGACGATCGCCACGGTGCGAGGGAGTTGCTGTGCCCTGACTGCCGCGCGCCACGATTCCGTGTCGGTGACCTTGTTCGCGCCGGCGAAGGCGACGACCGCACCCACCACGGCGGCAAGAACCCGCGCGAGCACGGTCACTTCACCGCAACGGCGCGCGTGACCTTGCCCTTGTAGAACGCCATCGCGTCGCCCGCGTCGTCGACGTGGTCGAGTGTCTGCACGTGACCGACCACCATGTAGTGGTCGCCCAGCTCGATCTGCGAGTGAACCGTGCAGTCGATCACGGCGACGCAGCCCGGCAGTTCGGGGAGCCCTGTGGGTGACGTGCCCCACTCGACGCCGTCAAACTTGTCATCGGCCTCCTTGGCGAACTTCCAGCAGAGTTCGTCCTGGCCGTCGGCGAGAACGTTCACACAGAACTTGCCGGACGCGGCGATCTCCTGCCAGGAGCGCGAGTTCAGGCCGGGCAGGAACCCCACCAGCGCCGGTTCCAGCGACACCGACACGAACGAACCGATGGTGATGCCGTGCGGCTTTCCGTCGGTGCCGAACCCCGTGACGACAACAACGGAGGTCGGCACGTGACCGAGGACTTGGCGGAACTTTGCGGGATCGAATGGTGCGGTCACGCGGCAAGCGTAGACGCAGCGGTCAGACGTTGACGACAAGACCCTCGCGCGCAGCGAAGACCTCGAGGCCGGAGACACCGCACCCGGACACCGCATCAAGGTCGTCGTCGGTGCGACCCGGGTCGTGGTGGAACAGTGCGAGACGCTTCGCCCTGGACTTCATGGCGACACCCATCGCGAACTCCGACGTGCAGTGGCCGAAGTAGTAGCGCTTCTCGAACTCGGCCGGCGTGTACTGCGAGTCGTGGATGAGGAGGTCGACTCCCTCAGCCAGTTCCATCACCGAGTCGGGCACCTCGAAGGAGCCGTCGTAGGGCTGCTGGTGGTCGGAGATGTAGGCGATCGACGAGCCGCCGCACTCCAGCCGGTACCCGAGGGTCGCACCAATGTGCGGGACGAGTCGTGACGTCACCCGCACCTCGCCGATGTCGAACGACGAGTCCGCGAGTTCGTGGAAACGGAACGAGCCGCTGAAGAGATCGAGCGTCACCGGGAACGCCGGTGGACAGATGATGCGGCTGAATGCATCGTGGACGGACGTTCCGTCTTCCTGTGCCGGCGCATAGACGTCGAGCTCGTTGCCCTTCTCGAGGAGCGGCTGGAAGAACGGGACGCCCTGCACGTGGTCCCAGTGGAGGTGCGTGACGAGTGCGGTGCCCCTGAACGGGCGACCCCTGAACTGCTCGCCGAAGTAGCGGATGCCTGTGCCCATGTCGAGAACGATCGGCATGGTGCCCGGCGCCTCGACCGACACGCACGATGTGTTGCCGCCGTAGCGCGCCGTGTCCGGCCCGTGGCACGGCGTTGAACCGCGCACGCCGTGAAACGTCACTTTGAACGGTGTGTCCCCCACAGGCGTCACGCTACGCACCGTTCGCTCGTCGGTAAACAGCCGGCCGGGGTGACGGTTGTCGCACGGAGGACGACTACCGTTCCTCACATGAGCAGCCCGATCACCACCTCTTCCGTCTCGGCGAACGGGGTCGACTTCACGTATCTCGAGTGCGGGACGGGTCCACTTGCCCTGTGCCTCCACGGTTTCCCCGACAGTGCGCACTCGTGGCGTCACCTCCTCCCCGCGCTTGCCGACGCGGGATTCCGTGCGGTCGCCCCCTTCACCCGTGGGTACGCGCCCACGAGCGTGCCGACCGACGGGTTCTTCCAGACCGGCGCCCTGTCGGCTGACGCGAACGCCCTGCACGAGGCCCTCGGCGGCACGTCGGATGCCGTGATCATCGGGCACGACTGGGGTGCACCTTCGGTCTACGGGGCGGCAGGCAGTGCGCCGGACCGTTGGAGGCGCGTGGTCGGCATGGCCGTTCCCCCGGGTGGCGCGATGAACATGGCCTTCGTCACGAACCTCGCGCAACTGAAGCGCAGTTGGTACATGTTCTTCTTCCAGCACGGACTCGCCGACATGGTGGTTCCGGCGAACGACATGGCGTTCATCGACATGCTGTGGGAGGACTGGTCACCCGGGTTCCCCGCCGCGGAGGACATCGCGAACGTGAAGAACTGCCTTCGCGACCCGGCAAACATGACGGCCGCGCTCGGCTACTACAGGGCGACACTCGGCGCCGGCGCACGCAACTCCGACTATGACGCCATCCAGGTGGCCGGCGCCGGCGAGCTCACCCAGCCGACTCTCTACCTGCACGGCCGAAACGACGGATGCATCGGAGCCGAGGTCGCCGAGTCGGCCCGCGCGATGTGCCCGTGGGCCCGGGTCGAGATCGTCGAGAACGCCGGTCACTTCATGCAACTGGAACAACCGGCCGTCGTGAACAAATTGATCGTCGACTTCGTCACGGCAGCCTGAGCAGCGCCGACTCCTCCGTCACCAGTCCCTCGCGCACGAGCGCATCAATCAAGGCCAAGGCGCGAGGGGCATCGTCCGAGAGGGCCATCGCAGCCACCAGCTCCTGACGAGTGCGACCGCCCTCGTTGAGCGCACGCATCGCCCGTCCGCGTGCCTGGCGGTCGGAGCCCTCGAATCGCGCCTGTGGCCTGCTCGCCCCGGCAGAGGCGGGAGCAGGATCATCGACAGTCGTGTCGCCTGCCCATCCGCACTGCGCGCGGACCGGGCATTCACCGCACCTCGGTGACCGCGCGACGCACAACCGTGCGCCGAAATCCATCATGATCTGGTTCCACTCCCAGGCACTGCCCGCGGGCACCAGTCCGTCGGCACGTTCCTGCAGTTCCTTCGCCTTCATGGGGCGGCCGGCGAGCCGCGAGAGGACACGCGAGACGTTCGTGTCGACGACGGCGACATCCATCGAATGCGCGAACGCGAGCACGGCACGTGCGGTGTACTGGCCGACACCGGGAAGGGTCAGCATCCCTTCAATCGTGCGGGGCATCTCGCCACCGTGGTCGCGCACCACTGCGATGGCCGCCTCACGAAGGTTGCGGCACCGCCGCGGGTAGCCGAGTCCCTGCCACAACTGGAGTGCGTCGCCCAACGGCGCCTCGGCAAGCGCCTGTGGCGTCGGGAAGGCGCCGATGAACGCCCCGTACTTCGGCAGCACGCGCGCCACGGATGTCTGCTGCAGCATCACCTCACTGACGAGCACCAGCCATGGGTCGTTCGTGCGCCGCCACGGCAGGTCCCTCAGTTCGGCACCACCCCACGCGAGCAGCGCGGCGACGGTGCGTTCGTCGCGGCTTACGCGCCCCACACGTCCTGACCGTCGTACGGGCGACGACGGGCCGGTGCGAACTCGCGCTTCCACACCATGACGCGGCGCTTGAAGTAGCACACTTCCTTGCCGTCCTGGTTGAAGCCCTTCGTCTCGACGGTGACGATGCCGCGGTCGTTCTTCGACTTGCTCTCCGCGATCTCCAGCACACGCGTCTCGGCGTGGATGGTGTCGCCGTGGAACGTGGGGAACTTGTGCTGCAGGGTCTCCACCTCGAGGTTCGCGATGGCCGCGCCGCTCACGTCGGGCACGCTCATGCCGAGGACCAGCGAGTACACGAGGTTGCCGACCACGACGTTGCGGCCCTGCACGCTCTCGCCGGCGAACCAGTCGTTCGTGTGGAGCGGGTGGTGGTTCATCGTGATCATGCAGAACAGATGGTCGTCGTACTCGGTGATGGTCTTGCCGGGCCAGTGGCGGTAGATGTCACCGACGGTGAAATCCTCGAGGCAGCGACCAAAGGGGCGTTCGTGTGTCGTCATGGACGCAGACGCTAATCGGGTTGTGCGTGGCCGCCCGTATCGTCGTTGTACTCGAGGTCGCCCGGTTTGAACTTCGGCATCTCGAACTGGCCGGTGCGGTCCCGAGGTGCGTACCTCTCCACCCAGTCCGCGGTGGTCAGGCCGCGCTCTGCCTGCGACGACGCAACCTTCCGCAGGTCCGTGAGCTTGTGTGTGTTGTCAATGGAGAACGGCCCGAAGCGGAGCGAGAGATAGCTCATCCATCCCACGAAAATGGGCAGCCAGTACTGGGCGACACGGTACGACAGCACGCCGACTGCCGCCGTGGAACCGGCAAGGCCGAACCCGGTGAGCGTGGGGATGTACACGCCCTCGACGATCCCGAGCCCGCCGGGCGTGAACGGGATGACCGAGAGGATGTTTGCGAGACCGAACGCGACGATGAGCGCGTCCCACCCGACTGACCCGCCGAACGCGCGCAGGAACACCCACAACGACGCGGCGTCAACCAACCAGTTGACCAACGCCCAGAAGATGACCCGGATTCGCAGGTTCTTGTCCTTCCACAGGTCCTCGATGCGGTTGCCGAGATGGGAGAGGACCTCTGCGGCGTAGTGCTCGTCGAACCTGAACCTGCGCGCCACGGACCGCACGACGCGCTCGGTGCGGCCCTGGCCCTCGACGAGCCCGAACACCACGAAACCGGCGAACGCCATCAGGATGACGCCGACGATCGCTGCGGTCGTGTAGATCGGGCTCATGCCGCGGCTGGGGATCGACACGATGAGACCGAACCACAGGATGAGGTTGAGCACCACAGCCGAGCCGATGCCCGCGGTCGCCAGCGCGAACGCCGCATCCGGACCGGCAATCGAGCTCATGGTGAGCAGGCGGTAACCGAGGGCGGTGCTTGCCGCGCTCCCCCCGGGCATGATGTTGCCGAGAGCCTTCGTGCTCAACTGGATGCGGAAGAGGCGAAGGATGGGAAGGGTGCTGCCGTGCTCCCCGAGCGCCGCCTGGGTCAGCTTCGAGTAGGCGAACAGCGAGAACGCCTGCAGACCGAGCCCGACAATGAGCAGGTTCGGCTCGATCTTGTTCAGGTCGTGCGCCGCGGACCAGAACTTCGGGATCAACGGCAACACGAAGAGGTACACGATGAAGCCGGCAGCGATGAGCCGCAACGTGCGCCCGAGCCCGGACTTCTTCTCAGACATCCGCACCACTCTTGCCTGCGGAACGACCCGTCACGGGGAATGCCCTGATGAGATCCTCCACGGTGTCCCTCACGTTCTGGCCGAGAGGTGCCGGTGACCTGCCGAGTCGCACGACAACCAGGTCGCGGTCAGGCACGACGAAGGTGAACTGACCCTCGTAACCGAATGCGGCCATCGTTCCGGGCAGTGCCGGGGGGAGCCACCAGTGGGCCCCGTACCCGGTGTTGTTCTCCGGGTCGGTCGCGCAGTACCTGCGCCCGTGCTCCACCCACCCCACGGGAAGGATGCGCGTGCCGTCCCACACCCCGTCGTTCAGGTACAGCCACCCGAACCGCGCGAAATCGTGCGCGGTTGCGTACACGTACGAAGACCCGACGAACGTGCCGGCCTTGTCGAACTTCGGCGCGGCCGATGTCATCCCGACGGGACCGAAGAGACGCTCCCGCATGAACGCGAGCGTCCGTTCGTTCGACGGCGGCCTGTCGCCGAGCGCACGGGCGAGAACCCGCGCGACGAGGTTCGTCGTGCCGGACGAATAGACGAAGTGGGTACCGGGATCGTGCACGAGCGGACGGGACGCCGCGTACGCGGCATGATCACCACCGTTGTTGCCTGCGAGCATCTCGATGACGTCGGAGACCTCGTCGTTCACGTAGTCCTCGTTCCACGCGAGCCCGCTCGACATGTTCAGTAGGTGCTGGAGGGTGATGGCCCGGCGTTCGTCCCCCGACCATTCGGGGAAGAGGTCGCTGGTGGACGTGTCGAGCAGGCCGTCCCCCACGGCGATGCCCACGAGGGCGTGGGTGATGGACTTCGCCATGGACCACGAGATCAGGGTCGACCCCGCGTGGTGGTCCGGTCCGTATCTTTCGAACACCAGGTGACCGCCATGCACGACCGCGAGGGCGAGGGTCTCCCCGTGGGTCGCCGGCGACCCGAAGAGCGAGTCCACGCAGGAGCCGAACAATGCCGCGTCAACCGCACCCGGCAACGGTGCTGTGGGCCACTGCGCCGCGGGGAATCGATCACCTGCCACGCGTCCACACTAGGCGTGACCGATGACGTGCCCCGTGGCGCGCACGGGTTGTGCGACAGGGGTACCCGTGTCACTAGCGTTTCCGCTTATGAGCGCCTCCCCCGACCTCCAGACAGCAGCCACCGTCATCGGCATCGCCCGCCAGATGGTGGAGTCAGCCACCGCGAAACTGGCGGCAGCCGGCGGGCCGGACAAGAACCAGACGCTCGCGTACGACCTGGCGCACGTGGCAGCCGCGGTGGAGACCGCACGGTCATTGATCGATTACGGCGCGAAGGGCGAGCTCGAGGCACAGATCACCTGTGCGTTCACCGCCGACATGGTGCACGACCTCGTGTCGCGCCTCATCGGGCGCGAGCAACTGTGGGGCGTCGACCCGTCGGCCATGGCACCTGCGCACGACTTCGTGCAGAAGTACCGCGACCCCGCGTTCCTCGTGAGCCTGTTCGACCAGCAGGGACCGCGCCACCTGGCACAGGACTTCGAGATGGTGCAGGACACCTTCCGTTCGTACGCGAACAAGGAGATCGCACCGCGCGCGGAGCACGTGCACCGCCACAACGCCGACGTCCCGGAAGAGGTCATCTCCGGTCTCGCCGAGATCGGTGCCTTCGGCCTCAGCGTTCCCGCCGAGTACGGCGGCTACAGCGAGGGCGGCGAGGGCGAGTACATGGCATCGGTCATCGCCACCGAGGAACTGTCGCGCGGATCACTCGGCATCGGTGGTTCGCTGATCACCCGTCCGGAGATCCTCACGCGCGCACTCGTCAAGGGCGGCACCGAGGAGCAGAAGCACGAGTGGCTGCCGAAGCTGGCGACCGCCGAGGTGCTGTCCGCCGTCGCCGTCACCGAGCCCGACTACGGCAGTGACGTGGCAGGCCTGAAGACCACCGCCGTCGAGGCGCCAGGCCCGAACGGCGAGGCCGGCTGGCTGATCAACGGAGTGAAGACGTGGTGCACATTCGGTGCGCGCGCGAACGTTCTGATGCTCCTCGCACGCACGGATCCTGACCGTTCGAAGACGCACCGCGGCCTCAGCCTGTTCATCGTGCCGAAGCCCGTCGGCGACGCGCACGGCTTCATGTTCACGCAGGACGGCGGCGGGAAGATGGAGGGTCGCCCGATCGACACCATCGGCTACCGCGGCATGCACAGCTACGAGATCGCGATCGAGAACTGGTGGGTCCCCGAGACCAACCTCATCGGCGGTCGCGAGGGACTCGGGCGCGGTTTCTACCTGCAGATGGAGGGCTTCGAGAACGGCCGCCTGCAGACCGCGGCACGCGCCGTCGGCCTGATGCAGGCCGCGTACGAGGCCGCACTCGACTACGCGCAGAACCGCAACGTGTTCGGCCAGAACATCGTGGAGTACGAGCTCACCAAGGTGAAACTCGCCCGCATGGCCGTCATCATCCAGTCGTCGCGCCAGTTCGCGTACGCCGTCGCGCGCCTCATGGGCAAGGGCGAGGGTGCGATGGAGGCGAGCATGGTGAAGGCATACGTCTGCAAGGCAGCCGAGTGGGTCACCCGCGAGGCGCTGCAGATCCACGGTGGCTACGGCTACGCCGAGGAGTACAGCGTGAGCCGTCTCTATGTCGACGCGCGCGTCCTCTCGATCTTCGAGGGCGCCGACGAGACGCTGTGCCTCAAGGTCATCGCACGCCGCATGTGCGACACCGTCGCGAAGTAAGCGGCAATGGTCGCGCCGTGAGGCGCGTCAGTCGGCGAACAACGCAACGACATCCGCGAGCGAGCGGATGCGCATGCCGTCGAACAGGTGCGCCGCGTCGTCGAACGGGTCGAACAGGACGGGCGTGAGACCGGCGGCCGTCGACCCCCGCACGTCCATCGTGACGTTGTCGCCCACGTAGGCGATGCGCGAACGCTCGATGCCATCGAAGTGCGGCAGTGCGAACTCGAAGATCGCCGGGTCCGGCTTCGCGACGCGAACGATGTCGCTGTCCACCACGCACAGCACGCTCGGGTGCTCGCCGTCGCCCACCTGGCACAGACCACTGCGCTGCAGCACCGTCTCCACCTGGCCGCTCGCGTTGCTGACGATTCCGATCGGCACACCGAGCCTGTTCAGCTCGGCGAGACCGTCGCGCGAACCTGCGATCGGCGCGCGCCAGATGTGCGCGTTGCGCACCCGGGCCAGCACGTGCGCCGCCTCGGACCTGTTCTCCTCCGGCACGCCGACCGCCTCCACGAAGGCCGCATTGAAGTCGGACCAGTCGTGTTCGGGCGACCCGTTCGCGCTCTTCACCGCCATCGCCGAGTAGTGGGCACGGAAGTACAGGTCGTGATCCCGGCTCGCGCCGTAGTACGCGAGCGTCGGAACGAGCACCGCGGGGTCCGGGAACATCAGGACCCCACCGACATCGAACAGCACTGCGTCGAACGGTCTCGTCATCGGGTTCCACCCTATGTGACGGCTTTCCGACCTCATTGGTGACCCCGCCTTTCTCGGGGCCGTGGCGCAGCCCCTACGCTTTCCCCGTGCGTTCAGCAAGAGACTTCTTCAAGCCCCTCGCCGCCGGTGCCCCCGAGCCCGTCCGCGAGATCCCCTTCCGGCCGAGCCGCGTCATCCACTTCTTCCCTCCCCACAACGAGAAGATGGTCGCGAAGCTCCCCGAGACGATCCCCACCGTCGACATCATCCTCGGCAACCTCGAGGACGCCATCCCGATGGCCGACAAGGAGGCAGCGCGCGCCGGCCTGGTGAAGGTGGCGAACGAGCTCGACTTCGGCACCACGCAGCTGTGGACGCGCGTCAACAGTCTCGACTCCCCGTGGTTCCTCGACGACATGATCGAGATCGTCACGAAGGCCGGCGACAAGTTCGACGTCATCATGATCCCGAAGGTCGAGGGCCCGGAGGACATCCACTACGTGGACCGTCTCCTCGCCCAGCTCGAGGCACGTGCGGGCCTGAAGAAGCCGATCCTGCTCCACGCGATCCTCGAGACCGCCCGCGGAGTCGCGAACGTCGAGGAGATCTGCGGCGCGTCACCGCGCATGCAGGGCATCTCGCTCGGACCGGCCGACCTCGCCGCCAACCGCCGCATGAAGACCACGCGCGTCGGCGGCGGTCACCCCGACTACGTCGTGCGCCAGGACCCGACCGGTGATGACTACCAGGGCGCGCGCGCCACGTACCAGCAGGACCTCTGGCACTACACGATGGCCCGCATGGTCGACGCCTGCGTGATGCACGGCGTGCTCCCCTTCTACGGACCGTTCGGCGACATCAAGGACGTCGTGGCGTGCGAGGA
>Ga0075473_10001222_pt1 | contig 10691 bp, 7 predicted proteins | sample DEB19_08_DNA_FD_76340 | JGI IMG/M metagenome (GOLD analysis project Ga0075473, IMG submission 76340) | Aqueous microbial communities from the Delaware River and Bay under freshwater to marine salinity gradient to study organic matter... | ecosystem: Environmental > Aquatic > Marine > Coastal ... | reverse complement strand
CAATCCCATTTAACAGCAATAACAAAAAATTATTCAACTTCATGGAAACATAGCCTGTTATAACGAGTCCGGCGATAGACATTATGAAATGTAACATCATTGCCCATCTGCGTGAAATCTCTTTGTCGACAATCAATTTATCTGGCTTATTGATTTTATCAATGTTCAAATCAAAATAATCGTTGATAATATAACCACCACCTGCAATGAGCATTGAAGCAATTAACATCCAATGAAATAAATCATGGTTAAGCAGTGGTGAGCTGCCTAATAATTTTTGATAAGAAGGACGAATGATAAAGCCATAAAAAAACAATTGTGTGAGTACAATGAAAACTAAATTTTTATAGCGAATCAGTTGAAAAAAGGCTATCAGTTTCTGCATTACATTCTTTTAGATACTTTTAACCGAATAAGAATTATTCCATTTGTGCTGCGTCTTCATCACTTTTTCTATTACATCCCTTACACATCCATCACCTCCTCTTTTACATGATATATAATCAGCTAACTGTTTTATTTCTTCCACGGCATCAGCAGGACATGCTTTTATTCCACTTACTTTAAATCCATCCAAATCTGGAAGATCATCTCCCATGAAAAGTACTTGGTCCTGTTTTAGTGAGTACAACTCCATCAACTCCAATAATTTCGATGATTTAGATGCAACTTTTTGAAAGAAATGATCTAAACTAAGATATTTTAATCGGATGCTGACTGGCTCTGAAAAAGAGCCAGAAATAACAACTACGTGAAAATTGTTTTTTACCGCTAATTGCAAGGCCAAGCCATCTTTAATGTCCATTTGTCTTGTCCATTCCCCATTGGGTTGTATGTCCAATTTCCCATTGGTCAAGACACCATCTAAATCGAATGCCAGCAGCCTTATTCTGGAAAATTTTTCAAGGATATGTTCCGACATCTTCCAAAATTAACCGATTCAGCTGGATTGATATTTATATTGTTATTAATGGTTATTTGGGTGAATTAAAGTCAAAATTTATTTTAAAAAAAATTTATGATCTTTTTCTAATTTCCATTTTTAATTGATTTTCAATTATTTAGAAAGAGTTTTTGAAAAGTTTTTTCTGTCATTTTTTGAGATTAAAACATTAGATCTGTAACTGAAGACATCCAAAAATCATTCTCTTTACCTTATTATTGCATCGATTTGAGGAAATTATGGCAAAGAATTTACTGATCGTTGAGTCCCCTGCGAAAGCAAAAACAATTGAGAAAATCTTAGGCAGTGATTTTGAGGTGAAGAGCTGCTATGGGCATATCCGTGACCTGGAAAAGAATGAAATGGGTATTGATATAAAGAAAGGTTTCAAACCGCGATATATCGTTCCTGAGGAAAAAGAAAAGGTCGTTAAGGAGTTAAAACAATTGGCTAAAAAATCAGAAGAAGTATGGTTAGCAACGGATGAAGACCGTGAAGGTGAGGCCATCAGTTGGCATTTATGTGAAGTACTTGGGCTTGATCCAACCTCTACAAAAAGAATTGTTTTTCATGAAATCACCAAGCCAGCAATTAAATCTGCTGTAGAAAAACCTCGAACTGTAAATATGAATCTGGTCAATGCGCAACAAGCCAGAAGGATATTGGACAGAATCGTTGGATTTGAAATCTCTCCTATTTTATGGAGAAAAATGAGCATGAAGAATAATCTTTCTGCCGGAAGGGTTCAGAGTGTAGCAGTAAGAATATTGGTGGAAAGAGAAAGAGCCATCAACTCTTTTGTTCCTGTAAGTCATTTTAAAATTGAAGCAACTTTTGCAGCAAAAGACATCAATGGAAAATCGGTTACATTCAAAGCAGAAGGGTCCAAAAAAAATAATGAGCAAGATGCACAAAAGTTCCTGGAAGGCTGTACCAACGCAGGCTTCAAAGTAGATGATATTCAAAAAAAGCCTTCAAAGAAATCTCCCGCTGCACCATTTACAACATCAACTTTACAACAGGAAGCAAGTAGAAAATTGGGATACGGCGTAAGTAAAACAATGTTAATTGCCCAGAAATTATATGAGGCAGGACATATTACTTATATGAGAACTGACAGTGTGAACTTGAGTGAAACTGCTGTAAAGGACATATCAAATCAGATAACTACATCATACGGCAAAGACTATCTTCAAACTAGAAAGTTCAAGAACAAAAACGAATCTGCACAAGAGGCACACGAAGCCATCCGTCCTACATATATGGACAAAACAACTGTTGACATTGCAGATGGACAAAGGCTTTATGACCTGATTTGGAAAAGAACCATGGCATCTCAGATGTCAGATGCAGAATTAGAAAAAACAATAGCAGACATTTCCATTTCAACGCAGCAAGAGAAATTAAAGGCCGAAGGTGAGGTGATGAAATTTGAGGGATTCCTTAAAGTATATAATGAGAGCAAGGACGAAGATGAAGAAGATGATGCAGTTGAAGGAATGTTGCCACCATTAGAAGTTGGTCAATCACTTGACTTACAAACATTAACTGCTACCGAAAGATATAGCAGGCCTCAACCGAGATACACAGAAGCCTCTTTGGTAAAAAAATTGGAGGAATTGGGAATTGGAAGACCTTCAACCTATGCCCCAACCATATCTACGATTTTAAAAAGAGGGTATGTTGAGAAAAAGGAAAAAGAAGGCGTAAAAAGAGATTTCAGAGTTCTCACGTTGCAAAAAGGCAAAATCACTAAAGTCACAGAACAGGAAAACACTGGAGCAGAAAAAGGAAAACTTTTCCCTACTGACCTGGGTTCTGTTGTAACTGATTTTTTGATACAATATTTCAATCATGTAATGGATTATGGATTCACTGCCAAGATTGAAAATGAATTCGACGAGATTGCAGATGGAGATCAAGACTGGAGCAAGATGTTGAAAGACTTCTACTCTCCTTTTAAGAAAGATGTTGATCATACCATGGAGAAAGCTGAAAGAATCAGCGGAGAGCGTGAACTTGGCCATGATCCAGTTTCTGGTAAACGAGTAATTGCTAGAATGGGCAGATATGGACCAATGGTTCAAATGGGTGAAACAACAGAGGAGGAAAAACCAAAATTTGCAAAACTTAGAGCAGATCAAAGTATTGAAACCATTCAACTGAATGAAGCACTTGAATTATTCAAACTTCCAAGAATACTTGGTGAGTTTGAGGGAAGTGAAGTACAAGTGAACATCGGAAGATTTGGTCCGTACATCGCCCATGATAAAAAATTCTATTCTTTAGCAAAAGAATTTGATCCTTATGAAATCAATCTAGAAACTGCGACTCCAATCATAGAAGAGAAGAGAAAAGCAAAAGATGAGAGAACGATCAAGATTTTTGAAAAAGAGAAAATACAGTTGTTAAAAGGGCCTTATGGTCCATATATTAAAAAAGGACTGCGCAACTTTCCTATTCCTAAGGAAAAGCAAGAAGAGGCAAAAGACCTTAGCATTGAAGATGTACAGGCTATGATTGAACATGCCATTGCCAATCCTTCCAGAGGAAAAAGAAAGGCAAAGAAGAAATCATAAATATTCTGTGATGATGGCCAACAGTGAGTTACACGCTTTGTTGAATTTAATTGAAGACCCTGATGAAGAGGTGTTTCTTTCAATCACAGATAGGTTCATTGGACTTGGACAAGAGATCATCCCAATACTGGAAGAACATCAACACTCAACACATGATGAAGAGCAAATCAAAAAAATCAATTTCATCATTGACAAAGTTGCATTGTCTATTTTGACCGACGAATTGCTGGAGTGGAAAATTTCTGAAGATCAATCGACCGTCGAAGCTTCCTTAATCATCTCCCGATATCTGAACAGAGAGATCAATCAAGAGAATATATTTTTTGAAATTGAGAAAATCAGAAGAAGCGTTTGGCTAGAGTTAAATGACTACCTGACACCATTGGAGGAAGTAAACATCATCAATAAAATCATTTTTGAATATTATAAATTCAAAGGTCTTGAAACAAACTATGCCAATAGCAAGGATTTTGATCTATATAGCTTGATCTGCAACAAGCAATCCAACACTTTTGCTCTTGGTGCCCTCTATTTACTGATATCCGAAATGTTGGGATTGAGTTTAAAGCCCGTTGAAGTTCCTCGTCAAAATTTAATCTGCTACTTTGAAGAAGATCTTCTTTTTGATGAAAAAGGCAATGGAATACTTTTTTTCCTTGATCCATTAAACGGACAAGTATATACACACAAGGACATAGAGAATTATTTGAAAAAAATCAATTATGTCCCCTACCCAATGAACATTACAACAGTTTCATCTCTCAGATTTGTTCAAAAATGGTTGAACGAGCTTGCAAAAGTTGAAAAAGAATCAGGAAAGGAACATAAGTACACAGGACTACAATCCATCATTGAAAAGCTCAGTGAGCTATAAAAACAGATCCATTTTTTAAGTATCTTGATATAAAATCAAGAAAATTGATCACTTGGGAAGATTTTGCAAAGGTGGAGATCAGGTCTGGAACAATTTTAGCTGCAAAACCATTTGAAAAAGCAAAAAAACCTGCATATCAACTTGAGATTGATTTTGGTCCACTAGGTATTAAAAAATCATCCGCTCAAATCACACATCATTATAGCGTGGAAGAATTAATAGGAAAACAGATCATCGCAGTTGTTAATTTCCCACCCAAACAGATAGCCAACTTTTTCAGCGAATGTTTGGTCTTAGGCGTTTACGACAAAGACCAACAAGTCATTTTATTACAACCAACTTTACCTGTTGACAATGGATCAAAAATTGGATAACAATCAGACCAAAGGAATGATTGAAACCCCACTAGGTTGGATTCATGTTGAATATGATTCCAACAGTATAAAGTCATTATATTTTACAGATAAAACTTTAGATAACCCAACTAAAATCATTGACAATCAATTATTTGATAAAATAAAAAATGATATTACAAATTACTTTAATAAGCAATTGACCTCATTCAAATTTACCCTGAATCCTGAAGGCACTCCATTTCAAAAAAGGGTATGGAAAGAGCTTGAAAAGATTCCCTATGGAAGTACTTGTTCCTACCAGGAATTGGCCATCAGGCTTGAGGGAAAGGAGAAAACAAGGGCTGTGGCAACTGCAATTGCCAAAAACCCAATTTTAATATTGATACCCTGTCACCGGGTGATTGGCTCAAATGGGAAATTGACCGGATTTTCAGGGGGGTTAAACAGAAAAAGAGCATTATTGGAACTGGAAGGCAATTCTGTCATAGAATAAAGCGTTTTACCGAAGGAAATCCTGTGTAAAATCATCAAATTCAACAAGTTTTGCATTTAAATACAACTTATTTTCGTCCGTATGAAAAAAATAACCATTCTAGCGGCTATTCTAACTGTTTTCATCTCTTGTAATGAGAAAAAGTCTACCCGTACCAAGACTACCGATCCAACTAAATCTGGCCCCCTTTCTGTTGATGTGAAAGTGCTTGTCAGAGACACTGTTGCCGAATCTATTGAGGTAGCGGGGAACATCCTACCTTATGAGTTGACTGAAATCAGACCAGAAATTTCTGGTAGAATTGTTTCTTTAAACTTCAAAGAAGGATCAACTGTACAAAAAAATACGGTTTTAGTGAAGCTGTTTGATGGAGATTTGCAGGCACAATTAAAAAAACTTCAGGTACAACAACAAATTGCTGATAAAACCGAAGAACGTCAAAGAGAATTATTGAAGATCAACGGTATCAGTCAACAAGACTATGACTTGAGCCTACTTCAATTAAACAACATCAAAGCTGATATTGAATTGCTTAAGGTGAATATTTCCAAGACAGAAATCAAGGCTCCTTATACAGGAAGAATTGGTTTAAGAAACATTTCTCTTGGGGCTTTTGTTACTCCCTCAAATATCATTACTTCAATCAGCCAGGTTGATCAGAAAAAAATCAGTTTCAGCATCCCAGAAAAATACAGCAACCAGGTTCGCCAGGGTATGAAAGTTCAGTTTGGTATTGAAGGGAAAGAGATGGATTATTTTGCTACAGTCTTGGCCTCTGAGAGTGTCATTGAATCACAGACACGTAACCTCAAAATATTAGCAACAATTAATGATGACAAAAACGAATTGGTACCAGGTACCTTTGCAAAGGTAAGTCTTACGCTCGGCGAGAATACCAATGCTGTATCTGTGCCTACTCAATGTATTATCCCAAGTGCCAGATCAAAACAGTTGGTACTGTACAAGAATGGTGAACCTCAATTCGTAAATGTAACCACAGGAATCAGAAGTGTTGACAATGTTCAGATCACAGATGGTGTTCAACCAGGCGATACTGTGATTGTAACAGGTCTCCTCTTCATTAGAAAAGATTCGAAATTAAAAATCGGTAAGATTCAATAGTCAGATACAAACCTTAAAGAATGAACCTTTCAGAACTTAGTATTAAACGACCGGTATTTGCGGTAGTTTGCAGCATAGTGATCATCATCTTTGGTGGTCTGGGTTATAGTTTTCTTGGGGTAAGAGAATATCCCGCTATTGATCCTCCCATCGTAAATGTTAGATGCAGCTATGTTGGAGCAAATGCTGAAATCATAGAACAGCAGGTTACCGAAGTGCTTGAGAAAGCTGTTAATGGCGTACAAGGTGTAAAAAACATTACTTCATCAAGTTCCCAAGGAAGCTCAAATATTACTGTTGAATTTGAATTGGGTGTTGATCTTGAAAGAGCAGCCAACGATGTAAGAGAAAAAGTATCACAGGTTAGTGGACAATTGCCTCAAGACCTGGATGCACCTCCTGTGGTTGCAAAACAAGATTCAGATGCAGAACCAATTGTGTTCATGCAAATGCAGAGTAATAAAAGAACATTGCTTGAGATTTCAGACCTCGCAGAAAACATAGTTCAAGAACGTTTACAAACGATATCAGGTGTGAGTGGTGTAAACATTTTTGGACAAAGGCCTGCCATGAGAATTTGGTTTGATCCAGTAAAACTATCCGCTTACCGTTTAACCATAAGTGATGTAAAAACAGCATTGGATAGAGAAAATATTGAACTACCTGGAGGTAAAGTACGTGGAAATGTTACGGAGCTCACAGTTAAAGCGTATGGTAAACTCACAACGGAAGAGGATTTCAATAACTTGATCATCAGACAAACCGAAGGCAATATTATACGCCTCAAAGACATAGGGTATGCCATTATTGGTCCAGAGAATGAAGAATCCGCCACCAGAAAAAACAATGTGAGATCTGTAAACCTCGCTGTAATTGCACAGCCAGGATCTAATCAGGTTGCAATTGCCGATGAACTCTATAAAAGAATTGAACAGATCAAAAAAGACCTTCCACAGGATATTATCTTGGAAATTGGCTTTGATAGAACCCTGTTTGTAAGAAAAGCCATTACGGAGGTAAAAGAAACATTGTTTATTGCAATCCTGCTGGTTGTACTGATTATTTATTTATTCTTCAGGGAATGGTCGATCGCATTCAGACCTTTAATCGATATACCTGTAGCATTGGTCGGTGCATTCTTTATTATGTACCTAGCCGGGTTTTCTATCAACGTACTCACTTTGCTTTCGCTGGTACTTGCAACCGGACTTGTTGTAGACGATGGTATTGTAGTAACAGAAAACATCTTCAAGAAGATCGAGCAAGGAATGGATAAATACACTGCCGCAAAAGAAGGATCAAAAGAAATTTTCTTTGCAGTTATCTCTACTTCCTTAACCCTTGCCATCGTGTTCTTGCCGATCATTTTCCTTCAAGGTTTCGTAGGAAGTTTGTTCAGAGAATTCGGTATTGTAGTTGCAGGAGCTGTATTGATTTCTGCGTTTGTATCTCTTTCACTCACGCCAGTTCTGAATATTTATCTGACCAAGAAAAATGTACATGATCATTCTTGGTTTTATAGAAAAACAGAGCCCTTCTTCGCAGGAATGGAAAACGGCTACAAAAGAATGTTGAATGCATTTATGGGGAAAAGATGGATTGCATTTGTAATTGTGGCTATTTGCGCAGCCGCCATTTATTTTGTTGGCAAAAAACTTCCATCTGAACTCGCTCCAATGGAAGATAGGAATAGATTAAGGATGAGCATCACGGCACCAGAAGGAACAGATTTTGATTACATGGACAGGGCTGTTTACGACATTACCCAACGAGTGATGGATTCTGTGCCCGAGCGTTATGTGGTGCTTTCATTTGCACCAAATTTTGCGGGTGCAGGTGGATCCAACAATGCCAACGTTAGTATTGGATTGGTAGATGCAGGAGAAAGAAAGAGAAGTCAAAATGATATCGCACAGAACCTCAATAAAATTTTTAAAGATCAAACAGACCTGAGAATTTTTGTTACACAAGAGCAAACCATTTCAGTGGGACAAGGTGGACGAGGACAGCTTCCTGTTCAATTTGTTTTGCAAAACCTCAGCTTTGACAAACTGAAAGAAAAAGTTCCCTTGTTCATGGATGAAGTAGCAAAAAGTTCAGTGTTTCAAGGAAACGACGTCAACTTGAAATTCAATAAACCTGAAATTCAAATCAGAATTGACCGCCTAAAAGCAAGTGAATTGGGAATTTCTATTTTGGATATTTCTAATACATTGCAATTAGCGCTTAGCGGAAGAAGATTCGGCTATTTCCTTAGAAATGGAAAACAATACCAAGTAATTGGACAAGTTGATAGAAAAGACAGGGATGCACCAGTTGATTTGAAATCTTTCTACCTTAGAAGCAGAGCAGGTGAATTGATTCAATTGGACAACCTTGTAAAATTCAATGAATCTGCTACCCCACCTTCTATTTATCACTTCAACAGATTGAAGAGTGCCATTGTTTCAGCAGGTTTAGCACCTGGAAAAACACTGGGAGATGGCATCAAGGAAATGAAAAGAATTGCAGGTGTTGTTTTGGACGATTCCTTTACTACAAGCTTGAGCGGATCATCAAGAGATTTTGCAGAAAGCTCTTCAAATACACAAACTGCATTTCTACTTGCATTGGTATTGATCTTTTTGATTCTTGCAGCTCAATTTGAAAGCTTTGTGGATCCTTTCATAATCATGATCACAGTGCCATTGGCATTGGCAGGTGCCGTCATCAGTCTTTCAATATTCGGACAAACATTAAATATCTTTTCACAGATTGGAATCATCATGCTGATTGGGTTGGTAACCAAAAACGGTATTCTGATTGTAGAATTTGCGAACCAAAAACGTGAAGCAGGTATCTCAAAATTGGATGCGGTATTGGAAGCTTCCGTAGCAAGGCTTCGTCCAATTCTGATGACAACTTTGGCAACAGCGTTGGGTGCTCTTCCTATTGCATTGGCATTGGGTTCTGCAGGAAAAAGCCGTATACCACTCGGTATTGTAATTATTGGAGGATTGCTCTTTGCTTTGGTGCTCACCTTGTTTGTGGTACCAGCACTGTATACATATATTTCCAGGAAAAAAACTACTCATGCAAATTAGACTTCTCATATTAGGCTTCCTTTTTGTTAATGCAGTAAATGCACAGGACTCTCTTTTTACTGCCAAGGATGCTGTGGATTTGGCGCTTAAACAAAACATAGATATCCAAATTGCACAAAGTGATATTGAAATAACCAAGATCAATAATACTTGGGCGAATGCTGGCGCGTTACCTACCATTACCGCACAGGCTACCAATACTGAAGCCATCTCTAATCTGAATCAAAAATTAAATAACGGTAATTCAATTCAGAGAAACAATGTAAAAAACAACAGCTTGAATGCCAATATGGTACTCAGCTGGAGGGTTTTCAACGGAATGCGGGTGCAAGCAACAAAAGACAGATTTGAGATCATTGAAAAAATGGGAAACATCGCATTCAAACAACAAGTTGACCAAGTTATTTTTGACGTATTGAGTGTTTACTACAACTTGGTAAGATTGAATAAACAAGTGAATTCGACCCTTGCCATCATTGATTTATCCAAGGAGCGAGTTAAGATTGCTGAAACGAGGTTTAATGTTGGCAGCGGAACGAAAACTGATATGCTTCAGGCAAAAATCGATCTCAATACCCAGGAAGTGAATTTGAAAAATATCTTCAAACAAATTTCAACTACCAAAGCAAGCTTAAACAACCTGCTGAAACGAAATCCGCAGGAACCTATATATGCGAAAGAGGAACAATTCAAAATTCCTTCCATCAATTTAGATGAAATCGTCAAAAAAATTGACGAACAGAACTACCAGATGCTCATGGCTAATCAGACCAAATTGAACTTGGCAAATGACAGGAGAATTATATTTTCTCAGAAGCTCCCTACCCTCACTTTAAATTCGTCTGCATTATTGAACAGAACAATTTCTACAGCAGGCTTGTTCCTGACCAATCAGACATATGGGCCAAACGTTGGACTCTCCATTGGTATCCCCATCTTTCAGAGCAATATCAACAAGACTCAATTAAAAGTGAACGCTGTTCAACAAAAACAACAGGCATTGGAGATTGAAGCATTGAAATCCAGAATACAAAGAGATCTTTTTATCGCTTACCAAGAATATCAAAATGCGATCGAAGCAACTAAAATTGAAGAATCAAATGTGAAACTTGCCGAAGAGAACAATAAAATATCTACTGAAAGATTCAGAAAGCTTCAAAGTAATTCTATTGAACTGCGTCAAGCACAATTGAGTTTAAATGATGCACAAGACAGATACATCAATGCACAATATAGGGCTC
>Ga0075473_10001220_pt1 | contig 10698 bp, 10 predicted proteins | sample DEB19_08_DNA_FD_76340 | JGI IMG/M metagenome (GOLD analysis project Ga0075473, IMG submission 76340) | Aqueous microbial communities from the Delaware River and Bay under freshwater to marine salinity gradient to study organic matter... | ecosystem: Environmental > Aquatic > Marine > Coastal ... | reverse complement strand
TGAATGAGGCTCGTCAAATGACAACAAGCCGATGCCTCGTTGCTCTTCATCCATCAGTATGGCGATCACTTCAGAACACAATGGTCGGCGGATTGCCAGCGACAGCACTGCGAGCATGTCTTGTTGGGAGATGATTGGGTCTAGATGAGCTCGTGGGAGCGTGAGTGGCGCGCTGATGATGTTGCGCATTGATCCTCCAGTGAAAGATGCGATTGCTCGCAATATGTAGACGGCGTAGATAACGGGAGAATTGTTTGAGACCCTATAGCGAGGGTGTAACAGCAATAATTGTTGCAATCGCTCCAATAACGATTGGCATCATGTACTCAGTCCATTTCGGCAAGCGCCAATGGGCGGGAGCGAGCACAAACACTCCGCACGCCGCGCCTGCAATCGCTCCACCAAAGTGGCCACCAACTGAAATATTTGGGATTGCAAGTGTGAGAACAATGTTGATGACAAAGGTGAGACCAATTCCTGTTTGTAACGGATTGACGCCTCGCTGTCGCATGCCAACAACAGTTGCCGCCATCATTCCAAACACTGCACCAGAAGCCCCGCCCGTAAGCGCATTGGGGCTGGCAACTAACGCACCGGCTGCGCCACCAAGAAGTGAAGCGAAGTACACGAGAGTGAATTTGAGTGAGCCAAGTGTGGGTTCAAGCATTCTGCTGAGTTGAAACAGCAGAAACATATTCATACCAACGTGGATGAGTCCGAAATGAAGAAATCCACTTGAAATGAGTCGGTACCATTCGCCAGCATTCAAGAATTCACGTGCAAGACCCATATCGAATTGAAATTTGGTAATGCCGTTCACTGTCGCTGAGTTCATTGCGTCAAGGATGTAACCCCAAACGAATAAGCCAAGATTTGCAGCAATCAGCGCGTTTGATGCTGTGTAGGGGTTGCTTGATCGCCAATTTGATTTAAATTGAACACGATTCTTCGGCGGCGGAGGAGTCGACGAAGGTGGAGGAAACTGCGGTGGGGGAAAATTCACGAAATTAGTTCGGGTCTTTTTCGGCAAGTTCTCGATTAGCTAAATACCAATCAACAGTTCGTCGCAGGCCGTCTTCAAATTCAGTGTGTGCATGCCAGCCCAATTCGCGTTCGGCGCGACTTGCATCAACGCGTCTGCGTGGTTGTCCGTCTGGACGCGAAGAGTCCCACACCAGTTCTCCGTCAAAACCGACAATTCGCGCAATGGTTTCTGCAGTCTCGCGAATTGTTACTTCGCGATTGTTGCCCAAATTCAATGGTTCAGCGCTTGTCCGTAATTCGGCTGCGAGCACAATTGCTTCGGCTGCGTCATCGGCGTAGAGGTAGTCACGACTGGCTACACCTGTGCCCCACACACTGATTTTGTCTGCACCTTGTTCCTTGGCTTCTACACATTTTTTGATCAATGCCGGAATCACATGAGAAACGGACTCATGAAACTTGTCTCCTGGGCCATACAAGTTGGTAGGAATCACAAATGCAAAATGCTGTCCGTACTGAGCTTCGTTTACTTGAGCATGGATGAGCATTGCTTTTTTTGCAATTCCATAAGGAGCGTTTGTCTCTTCTGGGTATCCATCCCAAATTGATTCTTCACGAAATGGCACTGGCGTAAATTTTGGATATGAACAAACAGTTCCAAGAAGAACCGTTTTTTCTACGCCTAGCTTCCGTGCAGCCTCAATAGTGTGAGTGCCCATCATCAAGTTGTCGAGGTACAACTGTGCCGGTGCAATTTGGTTATAACCAATTCCGCCGACACGCGCGGCAAGGTGAATGACGTGACTTGGTTTGTGCTGACCAAATAATTCTTCAGCAACTCCAACCTTTGTGAGGTCAGCCTCTCTTTGTCGTGGGGCAACGACCGTTGCGCCAAAATTTCGCAGTCTGGCAACCACTTTTGAGCCCAGGAACCCATTGCCTCCAGTCACTACAACCGTTCGATCAGCCCAATAGGCAAGCGTTGCGGGGGAAGTCATGCAGATAACGATAGTGACTTGGCACAATAGAAGGCGTGCGGGTCGCCTACACACTTGAGCAGTGCTGGCACCGCGTGCCGGGAGGCACCGCCGTTTCTGCCATTGAAGTGGCGCGTGCAATGCCGCTGGTGCGACCAGATATTGAGTTGCTCGGCGTTTCTGGTCGTCATGAGGAAGATTCATCGGTCACTTTTGACATTTCAATTGATGTTGCTGGCCTACCCATTTCTGGTGCATTGCTTTACGAGTCTTCGCTGCGTATTCGGCAGCCACGAGTGGAACGTGTGTTGCACAATGTTGACTTGCTACACAACACCACAATCATCCCTTTTGCTTCACGGGCGAAAATGGTGTCAACGGTTCATGATTTAGCTTTTCTGCATCACCCCGAATTTTTTACTCGACATGGCAATGCTGTGTTTAAGAGAAGTCTGAAGGTTTTAAAAAAGCAATCTGCGACCTTGCTTTGTAGTTCGCAAGCAACGATGAATGATTGTCTTGAGGTTGGATTTTCTCCTGATCGCGTTCGACTTGTTCCCCTTGGTGTACGCGCGCATCGTGCAACCAGTGAAGACATTGCTCGCGTACGTGCTGCCTATAATTTGCCAAGCGAGTTCATCTTGTTTGTTGGGACCCTTGAGCCACGTAAAAACTTGGCAGCGTTGGTTGAGGCAATGCGAGAACAAGCCGATTTGCCTCCGCTAGTTGTTGCTGGCGCCACGGGTTGGGGAGACATTGCAGTTCAACCCAGCAATGATGTGAAGTTTCTTGGGCATGTTGAAGATCACTATCTCGGTGGTTTGTATGCAGCTGCAAGTGTGATGGCGTATCCATCGCTATGGGAAGGTTTTGGATTGCCAGTTCTTGAAGCGATGGCACAAGGAACGCCAGTGGTAACCAGCAAAGCTATTTCGACCGAAGAAGTGGCAGGTGGTGCGGCAGTTCTTGTTGATCCACGTAGCGCAGAAAGTATTAGAGAAGGAATTCTGTCAGCGTTAGCAGGCAGTGCAGAACTTTCACGTAAAGGTCTAGAGCGAGCTGCAGGTGCAACATGGGAAAATACTGCGCGCTTAACAGCTTCAATTTACGATGAGGTAATGGCTCTATGAGCGCTACGCGTCACAACATTGCAGTCAACATGATGTGGTGTGTGCCTGGCTCGGTTGGCGGAAGCGAAGAATATTTTGTTCGACAATTGCTTGGATTGTCTGAGATTGGTGCACCGTTTAATGTCACTATTTATGCCCCGCTTGGATTCTCGGCAGCGCACAGTGACCTTGCATCGGTAATGCGCATAGTTGAGGCGCCTTCTCGTTGCACGAGTAGAGAACTTCGCGTGTTGTTGGAAAACACTTGGCTTGCAAAACGTGCAGGAAGTGCCGATTTTGTACATCACGGCGGAGGAACCATTCCGAGTCGCGGTAATCAATCAACTTTGCTCACCATTCATGATGTTCAGTACCTGACATACCCGCAATATTTCAGCCCAGTGAAATTGCGGTATCTAAAGAACAGGGTTCCATCTGCAATTCGTCGCGCAACAGTTGTTGCTACACCGAGTAATTATGTTCGCGAAAGTTTGGAGCAACATTTCAGCATCAAACGCGAACGTACAGCAGTGGTGCGGCATGGGTTAGAGCCATCAATTGGTCTACGAAAAACAAGCGAGTCGGAACTGCGTGCAAGATTTAATCTTGGGTCTTCGCGTGTATTGCTCATTCCAGCAATCACCCATCCACACAAAAATCATGAATTCTTGCTTCGGTTGATGGCAAATGAATGGCGAAATGAAGAAGTGAAATTGGTAATGGTCGGCGGTCAGGGGCTCGCAGAAGGCCAAATTCAAAGTCTGATTTCTGAACTTGGCTTAGCGGACCGAGTTGTGCGAGGTGGCCGAGTTAACGCGGCTGATCGGGATGGCTTAGTTGCGCTTTCGGAAGCTTTGGTTTTCCCAAGTAAATATGAGGGCTTCGGAGCTCCAGTACTTGAAGCGATGGCCTTAGGAACTCCGGTGATTGCAAGCGATTGCGCATCGTTGCCAGAAGTTATTGGCGATGGAGGAGTCGTGCTGCCACTTTTGACTCAAGCTTGGAGCGGCGCCCTGCGCACTGTCCGTGAAAATCGTGCTGCATTGATTGAACGTGGAAAGCAGCGATGTCATGAATTCACTTCTGCGAAATCTGCGCAGGATCTGGTGATCGCATATGAAAAGACATTGGCGGCGATTCAAAAATGAGTAGTACGAAACTTCGCCTAGTAGTGATTTGTCCACACTTTGCACCTGACCTTGCTCCAACAGGCGTTGTGATGACGCGAATAGTTCAAGAACTCGCTGCACGCGGACACGAACTTCATGTAGTGACATCTCTTCCGTGGTACCGCAATCACGCAATTGAATCTGGCTGGGGTGGTCGATTGTGGCGCACTGAGAAAACGGCTTGGGGTTCAATCATCCGTGTACATCCGTTTCCCGGAAAATCAAAGACGAATTTACTTAGACGCGCAATTGGTTTTCTCGCGTTTAGTTATGCAGTCGGTATTCGCAGCGTCCATGCGGGCGGCCTTCCGTTCAAGGTCGATGGCGTATTAGCAATGTCTCCTCCATTGACGCTCGGTCTTACTGGCTGGTTTACCAAAATGATTCGGCGTGCGCCATTGGTTTTCAACATTCAAGATGTTTTTCCAGATGCAGCAATTCAAACTGGCGCAATTTCAAACAAGCGAATTATTGCGATTGCGCAATGGATTGAGCGAGTGAGCTATCACCGTTCCGATGCGGTGGTGTTGTTGTCGCAAGACCTACGTAACAACATCGCAGGAAAGTTAAATCCGAAATACCATCCGAGATTGCATGTCATACCAAACTTTGTAGACACCATTGCAATTACTCCGCAATCACGAATGACTCGATATCGCAGCGAATTGGGAATTCGAGAAGAACTTGTTGTGATGTACGCCGGCAATGTTGGCTTTTCTCAGTCGCTGCATTTGATGCTTGAAGCAGCACGTGAATTTCCACAAGTTGCTTTCGTCATTAATGGTGATGGTGCTGCACGCAAAAAGTTGCAAGAAGATGGTTCGCGAATACCAAATTTGTATTTTGGCGAGTATCAGCCAATTGAGCGATTGAGCGAAGTGTTAGCCACTGGCGATATTCATGTGGTCCCATTGCGTGCAGGGCTTGCTTCTGTGAGTGTTCCGTCAAAGTCGTATTCAATACTTGCCGCCGCAAGGCCAATGGTGGCTGCAATTGATTTGGATACAGAAATTCCGCACATTTTGCATCAGGCTCAGGCTGGCGTTGCAGTGAGCCCAGACGATGTTGAATTATTCATTGCGGCCCTCAGAAAAATGATCGCAAACCCACAAAGCCTTCTTGAAATGGGCGTAAATGGGCGTAAATGGGTGGAGGAACATGCATCGCCGGCATCAGTCGCTGAGCAGTACGAGGCAATTTTCCTGACTAAGCGATAGCCTGTCAGTCCCGTGGCACGAACATCTTCAGCAAAAAAAATCGCCCGTCTTGCAGAAAAGGGCAAAGGTAAAAAGGTCCGCTTTCAGGGTGGGTCGGTTTTTCCATCGGTGGTTCTTGGTGTGCTCGTGATCGGCGCGGTGCTTATTGCTTATGCGCGCCAAGGTGGAACAGTTGTTGACGCAAGTGTTTCGGCTGAGCAAAAGTACGCAACAGCTTTTGCTTTCTTTAATTGTGATGCCCTTGCAACAGATTTGAAGCAAGCAGACGCAGCAACCCTGAATGCAACGGACAAATTCGCTGCGGTGACTACGGAAAACCCTTCTGCAATCATCGGTGATGGAATCGTTGGCTGGATGCCACAAGTTTTGGCTGGTCAGCGTAAAGCAAAACTTGAAACCATTTTTGCGTTGTACGGCATGACTGTTACTGACGACAGCATCACACTTGCTGATGGTACAAAGATCTCCGAAGCAGATACAAAGTGTGCAGAACAAGATGCAGTGATCAACGTGAATGTATGGGAAAGTGGATCAGCATCTTCGCAGCTGTCAATAGCGAGTTTTGGTGGAGTCAAAATTGATGACCAAATGACTGTGGTGTTGTCGTTTGCCCCAGAAGGCACGGAAATCACACGTCCTGCCGTTGCAGATTCTCTCGCTGACTACCAAGGATAGGTAAACGGCGATGCACGCAATCGTGCTCGTTGGGGGATTTGGTACGCGACTTCGGCCATTGACCTACGCAATTCCAAAACCTTTACTTCCGGTTGCTCATGTGCCAATGATTCGACGACTCGTCAACCGACTCGCGGATGGCGGAGTAACTGATGTTGTGCTCGCACTTGGCTTCAAGCCAGAGCCATTTTTTGCCGAGTTTCCAGACAACATGTGCGGGAATGTGCGCATAACTTACGCCGTCGAGGAGACACCGCTTGACACGGCCGGTGCGATTGGGTTCGCGGCACGTACAGCAGGAGTCTCGGGAACTTTTGTCGTTGCTAATGGCGATGTCATGACTGATCTCAACGTTGCAGATTTAATTTCGTTTCATGCTCGAAGTGGAGCCAAAGCGACGATCTCGTTAACGCCAGTTGATGATCCATCTCAGTTTGGAATCGTTGAAACCGATGAGTTGGGGAAGGTGCTTCGATTTGTTGAGAAACCACAGCCGGGCGAAACTACCAGCCGATTCGCAAGTGCTGGCACTTATGTAATGGAGGAGTCAACGCTTGCGCTCATGCCAGGAACTGAAAAGCTCTCTATTGAGCGAGTGACGTTTCCACAGTTGGTTGCTGAAGGATCGCTTTATGCAATGGCTACTGACGACTACTGGATTGATGCTGGTAGGCCAGATACATATGTTCAAGCAAACTGTGACGTTGCAGCGAAATTGCGTCATCCTGAAGATGCAGCGGTTCATGCCCGAGCTGTTATTTCCGAATCTGCGGTAGTCAGTGATTCTGTTATTTCAGCTGGTGTGCACGTGGGCGATCGAGCATCTGTTACACATAGTGTTTTGCTGGGTGGATCTGTTGTCGGTGATGGCGCAGTAATTGAAGACTCCATTGTGATGGGTCAAGTAGGAAACGATGCGCGATTGAGTCGTTGCATAGTTGGACCAACCGGTGTTGTGCAGGCGGGCCAAGTTGTATCTGATGGTCGCTTTCCCAATGAGGAATCTGCGTAGTGGAGCAAGCCAAGTCTGTCAATGTGATGGTGTGTGGTGGTGCGGGGTTTTTGGGCTCGCACCTTGTCGAGCGTCTACTTGCCGACGGTCATGTAGTTGATGTCGTTGATGATTTATCAACTGGTTCGCTTGCAAATTTGAGTGATGCACGCGCGATGGGAGGTCAACTGCGATTCCATCATCTTGACGTGGCCAGTTTGGAGTTTGCAGAACTTGTTGGGCTTCGTCAGCCAGCGGTGATGTATCACTTTGCGTTGCTCGCTCCTCAGGCTTCGGAAAATTCTTCAGTCATGCGTGCTGTGCCGATGTTGCTTTCTGTTTTGGAGGCAGCACGACACCACGGCGTGAAAAAAGTTGTTGTCAGCATTGCTGCAGGGCTGATTTATGGAGAAGTAAATGCAAAACATCTTCCCGTAAAAGAGGGAAGAGCAAATGACGCAATTGGCGTGCCGCATGTTATGGCTCAAGCACTGATTGATCTGCTCGGTGTGTACAGAGAAAAGCACGGCATTGAGTACACCGTTCTTGCCACAACAAATGTATTTGGGCTGCGACAACGACCGGAAGATGGTGTTGTAGCGGCTTTTGCATCGGCAATTATGCGTGAAGAGAATCCGCTTATTTTTGGTAACGGAAAGCAAACGCGCGATTTCTTGTATGTGGATGATGCAATTGACGCATTTGCGCGAGCGCTTCATCGTGGAGATGGCGTCGTAATCAATTTGGGAACCGGTGTGCAGACTTCAGTTGAGGAGTTGTTTAAACAACTAGCCGCCGGAACAACAGTGAGTGCTCAGAAAGTTAAAGCGCGACCTGGGGATTTGCAGAGAACTGCGGTGTCAAATGTGCGCGCGAAAATTCAACTTGGCTGGTCACCTTGGACATCATTGCATGACGGTTTAGCGGTGATTCGCCAGCATTTTAAAAAGGCCTAGGCCCTAGCGAAATAGATCTTCTTGAGGAGGGCGAACAATTTCGTTCATTGACGCATCACGAAACCAAGAGACATCCGCTCCGCGCACAATGGCAACAGGGATGCCTGACGATTTTCCCATTACTAGTTCGGCAGTGCTGGCCAATTCATCTGCAATGCAAACTTCAGTTACCTGCATGGTGCGACCAAGCGCATCTGGTGTTCCGCGTAAGTCAACAACTGCTGCAATTCCAGCAACCCCAATGGCAACATCGGTAAGTCCTTTACGCCATGGTCGACCAAAGGTGTCGCTCACGATCACACCAACTGATACGCCGAGTTTTGCCTTAACAATGTCGCGAATACGTCTGGCTGAACGGTCGCTATCGAGTGGAAGCAGTGCTGCGTATCCGCGTTCAACATTGGATAGATCAATACCGCTGTTTGCGCAAATAAACCCATGCTTAGTCTCGGTAATGATGAGGTCGCCGCGGCGCCGCACTATGCGAACTGCTTCTTCCTCTACAAGTTGCTTATGACTAAGTGGGTCGTTTGGGTCAATCTCGACTAAGCGGCCTTCAGCCTTTGACACAATTTTTTGAGTTACAACAATTACGTCGTTATCTTGCAGAGGTCCGTTTGGCTCTGTTGCACAGGCATTCACGATGATGTCGCCTACTTGATCGCCAGGAACAATCTCACCAATTCCTTCAACACCCCAAGCAGTGAGCCTATTCATAACGTTGCACCCAGGGCCGTGTGCGCGAGGGCTGCAGAAATTTGCGCAGTTTTCATAATGGTGTCTGTAACGATGCAGCGCATTCCTGTGTCTTCAACAGCTGTTGCAAGATGTGCATCGGCATGATCAATGATTAGCGTGCCACAAATTGGAGAATACAGTCGTGCGACTCCAACAACCGATGGTTCATGACCAAGTTCAATCATGAGTCTGTCGGCAGGTCCTTTTAGTGCTGCACCATTCACAATGGGTGAAATTGCGCTTACTGAATTGCGACGAGCAGAAAGGACTGCATCAACTTGGTGTAGAGCGCGAATTGGTGCAATAGAAACCAAGGGGTTTGAAGGAGCGATGATCACAGATTGTGCATCGTTCAAGACATCAAGTCCCTCTGGACGTGCAACATCAGCGCCGTCAAAGCGAACAGATGATGTCGCAACCCCATGGCGGTGCTTAACGAAATATTCCTGAAAACTAATTTCAGATCCAGCTTTTCCCGCTTCACAGTTTTCTTGCAAAGTGATCATGGTACGCACACGGTCATTGCTCATCGGCATTAATCGAAGATCAAGACCCCATGCATGAGCAATTTCTTGAGAGATTTCTGAAAGCGAAGCGCCTTCGGCCAGACGCGCAGTTCTGTAAAAGTGCGTTGCTAAATCTTTATCGCCCAAATTGAACCATGTAGGAGCTGCCTGGGAATTGGTCGGGCGATTTGTGGCATAGCGATTGAGGGCCGACATTGCTTTCCAGCTTTCATCGCTTAACCCCCAGCCTCGCTCCGGATCAATTGCGCCAGCCAACGTATATGTCACCGTGTCTAAATCGGGAGAGATATGCAGTCCGTGCAACACGGTGTCATCACCTGTATTCACGATTGCGGTGATTTCATTAGTGGGAACTACTTGCATTAAGCCGCGTAAGAAACGCGCGGCTCCAACGCCACCAGCGAGTACGGCAATCACGCCTGTGATCGTACTGATAGATTTGAGATCCTTATGCGCAAAGCCTTCATCACTGGCATAACCGGCCAGGACGGTAGACATCTTGCTGAGTTCCTGCATGAAAAGGGATACAAGGTCTACGGCATGATGAAGGGGCAGCACAATCCTCGTGCTGAATTGCTTCGCGACGAGTTCCCATTCGTTGAAATAGTTCCCGGTGACCTCACCGATCTCACCAGCTTGGTTACCGCGCTTGAGTATGTGCAGCCAGACGAGTTCTACAACCTTGGAGCCATTTCGTTTGTTGCTATGTCGTTTAATCAGGCTGAACTTACGGCAAATGTGACTGGTCTTGGCGTGTTGCGCGCTCTCGAAGCTGTGCGCATTGTTGGCGGTGCTCAGAATAATCCGATTCGTTTTTATCAGGCTTCGTCTTCCGAAATGTTTGGCAAAGTGCGCGAAGTACCTCAAACCGAGTTGACTCCATTTCACCCGCGATCTCCGTATGGCGTAGCAAAAGTTTTTGGCCACAACATCACCATGAACTATCGCGAGAGTTACGGGCTGTACGCATGTTCAGGAATTTTGTTTAACCACGAGGGTCCACGTCGCGGACTTGAATTTGTTACGCGCAAAATTACCAATACTGCAGCTCGGATTAAGTTAGGAATTGATAAAGAGTTGGTGCTTGGAAATACCGATGCCAAGCGCGACTGGGGTTATGCCGGCGACTATGTGAAAGCAATGTGGCTGATGTTGCAACAAGACGAACCAGATGACTACGTCATCGCAACGGGTGAAACACATTCAGTTGAGGAATTCCTCACCTTGGCATTTGAGAAAGTTGGCTTAGGGGACTGGAAGCCGTATGTTCGCCACGACGCGAAGTTCTTACGCCCAGCCGAGGTTGATCTGCTGATTGGTGATCCGGCAAAGGCGAAAGCGAAACTTGGCTGGAA
>Ga0075473_10001217_pt1 | contig 10707 bp, 9 predicted proteins | sample DEB19_08_DNA_FD_76340 | JGI IMG/M metagenome (GOLD analysis project Ga0075473, IMG submission 76340) | Aqueous microbial communities from the Delaware River and Bay under freshwater to marine salinity gradient to study organic matter... | ecosystem: Environmental > Aquatic > Marine > Coastal ... | reverse complement strand
TATATTATTCTCTTGAATATTTCCCGTGAAATTGGATCGAACCTCGAAAGGCCGCAATTTTCCTCGGCATCCTCTATCGCTCTGCTAAGTTTGACATAAGTCATGGAACGCACAATCTGTTAATATAGAAGGAATAGTATATTAACTATTATCAAGACTGAATATAAGCAAAGATATCTACGTTTAAATACGTATGTATTTTGGAGGGCTGTGAAGTTGACCGGCTGAAATCTAGCCGGCTTCGAAGGCGATTTATAAGGTGAGAGATGTCATGCTCGAACCATCCATTGTCACGGACTCTAGCCTCAGGTGATCCAAGAACGCACAGCATTGCCCCCGAATGTATGCCGCTCATTTAGTTAATCCTCTTGTTTCATCTCTGCCCGACCGGAGTTACAAATCGACCGATTGAGGGCAAGGAACGTGGAGACTCACACACATCGGCAGATCAAGGATTTCGCCGCCACGACGGCCGCAGTTTTCGGCATCTACCTGACATCCTACTTCCTTGTGTGGGCGGTCATCAGCCTGTCCAGGACGATCTGTTTCCGGAAGTCACGAAATTCGCCAGCCTTCCCTTTCTTCCCCATGGCATCCGGGTGCTTGCAACATCGCTTGTCGGTGGAAAGTCAGTATACGGAATGATCCTGACTGAACTCGCCGGCAATCACTTTTTCTGGGGGATAGATCGGCGCGATCTCCTGATACGGGTGTCGGTCGCGAGCGGCACCATCACGTGGCTGGTCTGCGAGGCTTTAAGGACGGCGCGTATCCACACCTAGTACGGGTAGGTGAACCGCGCGCGCCCGTCAACTCGCACGCTCATTCTTGCAGGAGTGCTCGCCTCCGTGGCGAACGGATTTTTCGTGACGTTGATCATGAAAGAGGGGATGAGTGTCGGCAAGGTCACGTCCATCGTCGCCGCATACACAACGTCTGCGGCTTGATGTGCAGCAGGATGACGCGCCGGTTATCCGGATCCTCGGACTGCGTTATCCAGCCTTCCTCGCCCAGGTTGCGCTGGTGGTTGATGACGGTCGGGAATGTGGAATTGCCATCCCTGATGATATCGCTGACCCTGATCTTCTGCTGCAGCGTGTCCGCGCGGACCACCCTCTGGAGGATATCCTTCGACAGACGGTCCAGTGTGTGGAGCCCTTGCACCTTCTCCGCTGCCGCGATCGCTGCAATCAGATTGACGAAAGACCTGTCCATCGGCCTTTGCGTACGATGCCCGGGCGGACAACACGCCAGGGGGCCTGGGCCGTAAATCGGCAGGAATACAAAGTATGACGGCGGGATGCCCTCGGCGATCATCGCACGCGCGTCATGCGGACGGGGGCGGTCTCAGGACGAGGAGTTGTCGGAGGGGCTGTCGAGCAGGTCGGAGATCATGCTGAAGGTGGCGAGGGTCTTCGGCGTCGCCTCGAGCAGTACCGAGCGGCGGTCCTGGTCGTCACCGCGGCGTTCGATCCAGCCGCCGTCCACCAGTTTCTTGAGCTTGGCGCTGATCGTCGGGAAGGTGCCGTGAGCTGGGTTCTTCATGAGGTGAGATACACGCATCGGCTCGTTGTTCACATGCGCCTGGGTGATCGCATGCAGCAACTCGCGCATCATGAAGTCAAGCTCATGCAAGCCGTGCTGCTTCTCGGCTTCGACGATCGCTTGTCGGAGTGTTGTATACTTCATGACAATTCTCCCAGAGCCAAAGCGCGGCTGCTGCGAGTTCAATTCCCCCAAGACCTTCGTGACAATCCACGGACTCACTTAACGCGTAGTATGAATTTTACCATATCTGATTTCGGGAGCACTTGGCAACCTTTGAGGTCAACGTGCATAAAATAGAAGCAATTCACCGCGCACTGGACGTGTATATGCCGATTGTGGTACAATTAGAGCGCGACCAGGGTGATGATCTCGAACATTTGCACCTGAAGATGGCATATTGAAATATGACAAGAATTGCTGATCGTCATAAAGTTGTGTTGGGCAAAAAAAGAATCACTTCCGAGCGCTCAGGACGCGGTGATTTATGCTCTTCACGGCCGTGGGGGTCATGAGTTTTCCTGCCACGACAGCCGCACTTTCGGGCGTCGCCTGTGAGGTCCTATCGGCTGTGGTCATTCCCGTCCACGCCTAATTCGGCCGGGATCTGGCCAATTGGCCATCCTGTCATTTCTGCCGTGCGGGGTGAGGGTGTCGTTCGCCTCGCTGCTTTGGGCGCTCACGGGAACCGAGTGGCTGGGCAGGCCGGCGGGCACCTCGGCGCTGAAGGTGACTCCTAGAACAGTGAGTCCTTCACGTTGATGCATTCCTGCCCAAGGACGGCCGTCGCCGTCTCCACGTTGACGCTCAGGCGGCGCATCAAGCGATAGGTGAGGTTTCCGTTGGAGCGCTGGCCGTCTTGCGCAATGCCCTCGAAGCGATAGGTTTTCATTGCCCGTCTGAAGGTGTCGAAGCGGCCGCAGTCGAAGCTGACCTTGTCTTCCATGTAGCTGACAACGAGGCCATTGTACTGGCCGATGAAGTCATTTGCTTTCGCGAAGATCACCTTGGTGTCGAAGGCGTCCTTCGGTGGCGAGGGCGGCGGATTTTGGGGGTTAATCCAGCGCCCGGTGCGCGAGGCATCGGCCGACCATACGGAGTATTGCGGAACGCCATCTGTGTCCCGGAAGCCTGCTGTCCGCGCGGCATGGAACACGATTTGGAGCGGTATGCCGTAGAAGCTCACTTCGCCTTTCTGGTCCAGCGCGATCAGTTCGCTGAGCACGCGCATGAAGTGACCGAGGTCCTGCACGTCGCCCGGGTAGGCGGTTGGATTGCTGGCGGTGCTGAGGAAGACATGGATGCTGAGGTCCGCCTTCTCGTCGTATTCATAGGAGGCGTTTGAGCCGAAGAGTTCGATGTCCTGGATGGCGACTGCCTTGTTGCTCAGCTTCAGGCCGTTGAACTGGCGGTTGACGATGGCCATGACGCGCGAGGAAATCTCGGGCCGCATGTGGCTGTCCGCCGTCCAGATGCGCGGGTCGAGAACCTTCGGAAAATCAACGATGCCGGCGACGGCCTGCTGTAACTGTTGCGGCGTCTCTGTGACAAGGGGCGGGACTGCGACGAAGGGAGGCTGGTAGATGAAGGCAGGTTCCCCCGGCGCCGCAATTGCGGCGCCAGCAAGAAGTGAGGCCAGCAGGGCAAGGGCCGCCGGCGCTGCAGCATGTTTCATGGATGGTCCGTTCAGTCAGACTTGAGCGTGTCGAGATAGGCGATGATGGCAGTTACGTCATCTGGTTCGAAGGCGAAATCCGGCATGTCGTTGTGGCCGGTGATGATGCCTTCGGCGAGTGCCTCCTGCAGCGCATCGGGATCGTATTTCTTCACCACGTCGCGGAAGGGCGGGGCCTTCTGGTTCGGCGAGTCGCTTTCGGCGTCGATTGCATGGCAGCGCGCGCAATTGGTGCGCAGCAGGTCGAAGCCGCGGGCGGCCTGGGCCTCGTCACCGCCCTTTTCCCCCGTGCCGAGGCTCATGACGAAGGCGGTGAGCGCTTCGGCCTGTTGCTGCGTCACGTCCCAGTCGGGCATCAGGGGATGGCGCACGGCGAGGCCGTCCATGAAGCCGTCCAACAGCTCGTCCGGGTCATAATTCCTGGCGATTTCGCGGAAGGGCGGTGAATCAGTGAGCGGGCTTTCGCCCGTGGCCTCGATGTTGTGGCACTTGGTGCAGTTGATCTCGGCGAGGCGCTTGCCTTCGGCGATCAGCTTGGCGTCAGTCGCCGCCAGCGCGGGAAGCGTGAAGGCGACGAGCGCCAGGAGGGGCAGGGCGATTCGCATGTTTTTCCTTGTCTCACCCTCTCCTGCGGCTGGCCTTGATGGCGGTCAAGACGTCACTCGGCCCGGGCGCGGACATAGGTTCCGGGCGCGTCGCCCAGCACCTTCAGCCTGCCGCTGCCGGGGGTGGGCGCCTTCACCTTTGGGCCCGACTTGTCCGACATCCATCTGGCCCAGTCCGGCCACCATGATCCGGGGTGCTCGGTGGCGCCCTTCAGCCAGTCCTCGACGGTGGCGGCGCCCGCGTCGTTGGTCCAATACTGGTACTTGTTGGCCTCGGGCGGATTGACGACGCCAGCGATGTGGCCCGAGCCCGACACGACGAGGCGAGTTGGCCCACCGAAATAGCGGCCGACGCGGAACACCGAGGCCAGCGGTGCGATGTGGTCCTCGCGCGCTGCCAGATTGTAGACCGGCAACTTCACCTTCTTGAGGTCGATACGCACGTTGTCGAGCACCATCTTGCCCTGGCTGAGCTTGTTGGCCATGTAGCATTCGCGCAGGTAGAAAGAGTGCACACCCGCCGGCATGCGGGTGGAATCCGCATTCCAGTACAACAGGTCGAACGGCATCGGGTCCTTGCCGAGCATGTAGTTATTGACGACATAGGACCAGATCAGGTCGTTCGACCGCAGCAGGTTGAAGGCGTCCGCCATGCGGGTGCCGGGCAGGTAGCCCTTGTCCTTCATACGATCCTCGATCCACTTCACCTGTTCCTCGTCGACGTAGACGAGCAGGTCGCCCGCCTTCTCGAAATCGACCTGGGTGGTGAAGAAGGTGGCGGCGTTGACGCGTTGATCATTCTGCGCCGCCATCCAGCCGAGCGAGGCAGCGGTCAGCGTGCCACCGATGCAATAGCCGACGACATTGACCTTCCCGGCCCCCGTGGCATCGAGTGCGGCCTGCACGGCCTCAAGGAAGCCTTCGCGCATGTAGTCGGAGAAGCTCTTGCGCGCTTGGCGTTCATCGGCGTTCACCCACGACACGATGAACACGGTGAGGCCCTGGTCCACCGCCCACTTCACGAAGGACTTCTTCGCATTGAGGTCGAGGATGTAGAACTTGTTGATCCAGGGCGGGAAGATGACGAGCGGGATTTCGTAGGTCTGCTCTTGCGTGGGCGAATACTGGATGAGCTCGAAGGTTTCGTTGCGGAACACCACCTTGCCCGGCGTGGTCGCGATGTTCTTGCCGATCTCGAAGGCGGTCATGTCCGTCTGCTTGATGCGCAGGCGGCCATCGGGAGTCTGCATGTCTTCCTGCAGGTGCTTCAGTCCCTCGATAAGGTTGGCGCCGTTGGTGGCCAGTGTGGTGCGCAGCACTTCGGGGTTGGTGATGCCAAAGTTGGAGGGCGAAATGGCGTTGGCGATCTGCTCGACGTAGAACTTGGCCTTGTGGCGGGTGTGCTCGTCCACGCCGTCGGCGTTCTTCACCATGTCCTGCGCCCAGTTGGCGGAGATCAGGTAGAACTGCTTGAGGAAGTCGAAGACGGTGTTTTCCTGCCAGTCCTTGTCCTTGAAGCGCTTGTCGTTGCGTGCGGGCTCTGCCACGGGGGAAGGTTGCTGGCCCAGCACCTTGGCCCATGCGTTCTGCCAGAGCTGCGTGTAGGAGTTCCACAGCTGCATCTGGGCATCCATCAGCTTCTGCGGATCGTTCATGTAGGACTGGGTGATCGCGCCAAGCGTCTTGGACACCTGATCCATCGGCGTGAGCTGCGTTTCGGCCTCGGTCAGCACCGGATTTGGCCGTTCCGCCACAAGGCGCGCGATGCCGGCCGCCTGCTCGAAAACGCGTGCCATGTTCTGGGCGAACTGCACCGGGTCCGCCAGCGTGTACTGGGAGGGGACCTGGGTTGCCTCTGGCTTCTTCTCCGGCGTCTTGTCCGTCATGGCCTGCTCTTGAAGGGCGAATATGGCGAAAGTGTAAAGGGCTTGGGGTGAAAGGCCAATTGGTAATGAGGAGGGGGCCGAGATGGGGAGTTTGGGGTTCCTTGCCATCCCGCCCGTCTCCCGCCATAAGACGCGCCAGTTGAGGAAGATTCACCGTTTGGCGGGTTGGGTATCATGAAACAGGCGTTGCGGCTGGGTATTGCGGGTCTCGGAACGGTGGGCGGCGGGGTGCTGGACATCCTGACGCGGCACAGGGATCTTGTGGCGGCCCGTGCCGGGCGGCCCGTCGAGGTGGTTGCCGTGTCCGCCCGATCCAAGGGCAAGGACCGCGGCCACGACCTTTCCAAGCTCGCCTGGTATGACGAACCGGTGAAACTGGCAGCGGACCCGAATGTCGACGTCTTCATCGAACTGATGGGCGGCGAGGGCGACCCTGCCAAGGCGGCGGTCGAGACTGCACTCAGGGCGGGCAAGCATGTGATCACCGCCAACAAGGCGTTGCTGGCGCACCACGGCTCGGCGCTGGCGCGGCTTGCGGAAGACAAGGGCGTGGCGCTGAACTTCGAGGCCTCGGTGGCGGGTGGCATTCCGATCGTCAAGACGATCCGCGAGGGTCTCGCCGGCAACCGCGTGGGCAAGCTGTTCGGCATCATGAACGGCACCTGCAACTACATCCTCACCAAGATGGCGAACGAAGGCCGCAGCTTCGCCGACGTGCTGAAGGAGGCCCAGGCGCTGGGCTATGCCGAGGCGGACCCGACCTTCGACGTCGGCGGCTTCGACACGGCGCACAAGCTCGCTGTGCTCACCTCGCTGGCCTTCGGCACGGAAGTGAACCTCAAGGCGATCGACATCGAGGGCATCGAGGCGATCACGCTCGACGACATCCGCCAGGCCGGCGAGATGGGCTACAAGATCAAGCTGCTCGGCGTGGCGGTTGCTTCCGATCAGGGCATCGAGCAGCGGGTGCACCCGACGCTGATCCCCAAGGGCTCGCCCGCCGCCGACACCGATGGCGTCTTCAACGCCGTGGTGGTGAAGGGCGATTTCGTGGGCGACCTGATGCTGGAGGGCCGGGGGGCGGGCGCACACCCCACGGCCTCTGCCGTGCTCTCCGACATCGCCGACATCGCGCGCGGCAATTTCCGCCCGGCTTTCGGCATTCCAGCCAAGGACCTGCGTGCCTACAAGGCGGCGCCGCCCAGGGCGCATGAGGGCGGGTTCTATGTGGCGCTCACGCTGCAGGACAAGCCGGGCGCCGTTGCCGCCGTGGCCAAGATCCTCGCGGAGGAGAAGATCTCGATCGAGTCGATCTTCCAGCGTGGCAAGCTGGAGAAGGACGAGGCGCGGGCCACCGCACCCTTCATCCTCATCACCCACGACACGGTGGAAAGCGCCATGCGCGCGGCCCTCGAACGCATCGAGGCGGACGGCCATGTGGCGGGCCGTCCGCGCATGATCCGGATCGAGAGGCTTTGACGGCGGAGCCCACATCGCGCCCCTTCCTCAACGTCGAGCGCTCGGCCTCGGCCCGGCGCTGGAAGGCGCGGCTCGACGATCAGCGCATCGCCGAAGCCATTTCCCAGCGCCATGAACTTCCCGAAATCGTCGGCCGCGTGCTGGCCGCCCGTGGCGTGGGCGTGGACGAGGCCGAGGCCTTTCTCAACCCCACCATCCGCACGCTGATGCCGCAGCCCTCGGCTCTGCAGGACATGGAAAAGGGGTCCGCACGCCTCGCCCAGGCGATCATGCAGGGGGAGAGGATCGGCGCCATCGCGGACTATGACGTGGACGGCGTATCGTCCGCGGCAATCCTGACGCTGTTCCTGAAGGCGGTCGGGTCTTCCTGCAGCGTGCACATCCCTGACCGGCTCACCGAGGGCTATGGCCCGAGCCTGAAGGCCGTCGAAAGCCTGAAGGCGCAAGGGACCCAGGTGCTCGTCACGCTGGACTGCGGGGTGATGGCGCATGACCCGCTGCTGCGCGCGGCGGAACTGGGGATGACGACGATCATCGTCGACCACCACCAGGCGGGAGAACTGCTGCCCGAGGCCCATGCCGTGATCAACCCGAACCGGCAGGATGACACCTCCGGCCTCGGCTATCTCTGCGCCGCCGGCGTGGCGATGATCTTTATCGCCGCCGTGAACAAGACGCTGCGGGTGAATGGCTGGTATGGGCCAGACCGCCCGGAGCCCAACATGCTGCAATGGCTGGAACTCGTGAGCCTCGCCACTGTGTGCGACGTGGTGCCTCTGCAAGGACTCAACCGCGCCTACGTCACGCAGGGGCTGAAGATCATGGCGCGGCGCGAGAATCTCGGCGTCGCCTGCCTGGCCGATGTGGCGCGGCTTAAGCGCAAGCCCGATACCTACGCGCTGGGCTACCTGCTGGGGCCGCGCATCAATGCGGCAGGTCGCATCGGCAATGCGGGCATGGCGCTGACCCTCCTGACGACGCAGGACAAGGGCGAGGCCGCGCAGATCGCCCAGGAGTTGGAACGGCTCAACCGCGAGCGCCAGGAGATCGAGCTCGCGGTGGTCGGCCAAGCCATGGTGCAGGCCGACAACATGCTGGGAAGCGAGCGGCGCGGCAGCGTGCTGGTGGTGTCCGGCAAGGGCTGGCACCCGGGTGTGGTCGGGCTTGCCGCGGCGCGTCTCAAGGAGCGTTTCTCGCTACCGAGCTTCGTGCTGGCCGAGGACAAGGCGGGCCACCTTGCCTCAGGCTCCGGCCGCTCGGTGCAGGGCGTCGACATCGGCTCCGCCGTGAGGGAGGCCTTCGAGTCGGGCCTGATCGTCAAGGGCGGCGGCCATGCCATGGCGGCGGGCCTCACCGTGGAAACGGCCCGGCTTGGTGATCTTCGTGGATTTCTGGAGGAGCGGCTTGGCCCGCAGGTGGCGGCCGCTCAGGACCGGGCGCTGTCCATCGACGCGGCGCTGACGGCGGGTGCCGCCACGCTGGAGTTGATCGAACTCCTTGAGCAGGCAGGCCCTTACGGGACCGCACATCCGTCGCCGATTCTTGCGTTCCCGGCGCATCGGGTGCTCTATGCTGACCGGGCAGGGGGTGACCACATCCGCTGCACGCTGGCCTCGTCCGACGGCAAGCGCCTCAAGGCCATCGCGTTCCGGGCCATGGGTACGGAACTGGGCGAATTGCTGTTGAGCGAGAGGCAGTTACCCCTTCATGTGGCGGGCCGCCTGACCATCGACGACTGGTCCGGCGCGCGTGTTCCCTGCCTGCAAATCGAAGATGCCGCACGCGTTTCGTAACGCTTGCCAAGCCCGCCGAAGCGCCCTATAGAGCGGCCACTTGGAAACAAGGGCGCCCTTCGTCTATCGGTTAGGACGACAGCCTTTCACGTTGTAAAGACGGGTTCGACTCCCGTAGGGCGCGCCAAGTTCTCCAATTCCAGCTGGCGAGGCAGAATGTCGAATGGCAGCGCAGGGGCTCCAGAGTTCTGTGCCTCTCCTGCCCATGATCATTTACCAACACTCAGAATGAAAATGCATGAGCACAGGGACAGCACGGCTGCCATGGCAAGTGCTGCGCCATAACCAAGTGTCACGTCGTAGAGAAAGCCTGCCGTCACGGGGCCAGCGATGCCGGCAACGCCCCAGGCGGTGAACACTCTGCCGTAGCTCCGCGCAAAGCCCTGAACACCGCTGATCCGCCGCACCTCCACCGGCACGACGGCGATCAACACGCCGTAGCAGAACCCTGCGAGGCCGAGGGCAACGGCAACCGGGGCAGGACCTGACAAGAGCAGCAGACTGGCGAGCGCCGCAGACTGCACGATCAGAGGAAGGGCGACCCCGCGGGGACCCGGCAGCCGCTCTCCAAGCACACCTCCTAGATAGCCCCCTGCGACGCTGCCAAAGGATACCAATCCGGAAAAAAGTCCTGGTTGCACTGTTCCACTCGCGCGCCACAGAGCGATGGCGGGCGCATGGGCAAGCACCATGAGCCCGGCGAAGGCGCCGAGAAGATAGCTGAACCACAGGACCAGCAGTTGTTGAGGGAGAGCAAGCGGATAACCTTGGGCGGACAGCGCGTCATTCTGCCTGTTGCTGTGGACAAGTATCGCTCCAAGTACACAGGCGGCGAGGATGACCGGAGCAAGCGCCAGGAGGATGCTCGCGACCTGAACGCTCTTGAGCGCTGCGCTGAAGAGCTGAGCGCAGAGTACGGCGCCAAGGCCATAGGACGCCGTTGCCAGGCCCATTGCCTGCGCTTCGCGGCTGGGCATGGCCGCGGCAGCGATGCCGAGCGACATTGCATAGGCGACGCCGTTGGCCAGGCCATACATCAATCCGAAACCGATGAGCAGTCCGGCAGTACTTGCGCCGCCGCCCGCGATGATGAGGCCCAGTGTGGCCAGGATGCCGCAGCCAATAAGCCGCAGCCGCAAGCCCACCTTCATCTCGATACGGCCATTCAGGTAAACGCCCGCCGTGAGGGCGGCAATGGCGATCGCATAGCCCAGACTGGCAACGGTGCGTGATGTCCCGAGCCACTGCTCGACCGGCGTCAGAAGCACGCCATAGGCGTGGATCGAGCCGAAGCACAGGCAAATCAGAAGCGCTGCGGCAAGTTTCCACGCATCCATCGACCGGCTACGCCATGCCGAGCTGGCGCTTGCGCTGCATGGCCCATGCGCCAATCAGGCGGTCTGCCGTAATGCCGATGAAGGCGATGCCCAAACCCGCGAGCAAGCCTCGACCCGTGTCGGCACCCGGCAGCGCCTTGTAGATTTCCTGCCCGAGATCGCGCGACCCGATAAGCGCCGTGATGGCGACCATGGCCAGCGCCATCATGATGGTCTGGTTGATGCCGAGCAGGATTTCAGGGAAGGCAATGGGGAGTTCCACCTTGCGCAGGCGTTGCCACGGCGTGGCACCCGAGGCGATGGCCGCCTCCATTGTGGCGGCCGGTACGCGCAGCAGGCCCAGATAGGTGAAGCGGATCGCCGGCACGGTTGCATAGGCCAGCATGG
>Ga0075473_10001214_pt1 | contig 10719 bp, 10 predicted proteins | sample DEB19_08_DNA_FD_76340 | JGI IMG/M metagenome (GOLD analysis project Ga0075473, IMG submission 76340) | Aqueous microbial communities from the Delaware River and Bay under freshwater to marine salinity gradient to study organic matter... | ecosystem: Environmental > Aquatic > Marine > Coastal ... | reverse complement strand
TATACTCTCTCCAGTAACCTGACTAACACGAACCATTTCTCTTTCAAAATCAATAGCTGTTTGTATAGCACTTGATAATGTTGATGTAAAAAGACTAACAGCCCTGGTAGCAATCGAGAAAGCAGCAAATCTACGAATAGAAAGAGCAAAAGCACGGCCCATCCTGTCGGCAGCGGTTGTTGCTGCTTGGGTTTGGGCCGTAACTTGCTGTAATTGACGTTGGGCTTGAGCCGCGCCTTGAACCTGCACATTAACGCTAACGTTATTTAGCTGGCTTTGTATTTGGCGAACGACTTGAGCAACGTTGTTTGGTGCTTGAAGTTGTAGTTGTGCGGTGAGTACAAATCTTGACATAGTGTACCTTTATTTGCCACACAACACTATCTTATTCGCTATCCGTTGTTTTCTTTTTACGTTTTTCTTTTTTCTCTTCTTCATCTTCTGTAATATATTCCACCGTAGGAACATAATTACCAGTTTCGTCTAGAAGGTTTCCATCCTTATCTACACGCTTTCCTTCATCATTAAGATAAAATCCATTTTTATCTATTCTACGACCTTCTAAATCTACCGTTTCACCATCTTTGTTAACTAGGCTTAAATCTTCGTTAACATAATTGAACATTTTAAGGAACTTATTTTCTGGTAGCTTGGACTCAAAATCCTTGTCTACAGAATATAGCATTGCCGCTAACGTTGAAGCTGCGGTAAATGCTGGTTCAGCGTCTGCCCTAGACTGATATTCATCTATAGAATTATACACCTTTTGGCCGTTTTCGTAAAATGTGCAATTAGCAACTAAATAGTCAAATCTAGCATTATCAGATATGGATTCTGCTGTATTTTGTTCTAATGAAATACGTTCAGCAATTAAATCCCTAAGTTCAGAGCGTCTCATTCTCATCTTAATAGCAATATCTTTACCTTCAGAAGCCTTTAGTTTAGTATGCCCCTGAGAACCAATAAAAAGCCGTTTTTCTAGCGAAGATATTTCTTCTACAATAGCTTTTTGCTCTTTGTCTTTACCATCATCCCAAATGCCCTGTTCTTTCATAAACTTTTCAAGCTCTTTTTTGGTCATGATGCCATCACGAACACAATCTGTCCAGGCTTTCGCGCCAATTCTTTGTGCTTGTGATAATGTTACATTATTTGGCTTCTTAACAAGAATCTTTGTTTTAGTGCCATTAATATCTACTTCTACAATTTTTTCTTTATCCTTACTCATCTTTTCCTCCTTAGTTCTTTGGGTTTTGTATAACGGGAATTTGTATCGAATATCTTAACCATTCAACTTCGTATTGAGCTAACTCAGCGTCCACATTACGAGCTTGATTATTGCCTCTATCTAATATTTCAGATCTAATTTTATTATAAACTTCTTTCATTTGCGATTTTGAGATTTTGGGATTATCTTGTTCCCATAAAAAGCGTAGATTTTCCTCAATGCTACTTAGAGCGCCGATCATTGTGGTTTGTATTTTTTTCTTTAATATTTTAGACAATCTATCTTTAGAATCGTTCTTATATTTTTTATCGCGGATTTTTTTGTAATCTTCTTCCATTATCATCCTCCTTTAATACTACTCCTCATAGAATTAGTAGCTTGAATTTGTAATTTTTGTTTTTCGTCAGGAAAATCGTGTTGATATGCCGCACCTTTCATTTTAATTACTTGAGATCTTTGTTTTTTTATAGCATTTGCTATGGGATCGTTTAACGCATTAACCCTTTCCAAACTTTGCTTATTGTTTGGATCCACCATAACATAAACTTCGCTAGAGTTTTTAATTTTTTCGTTAGTGTTCTTATTCTCAAACTCTTTTTCTAATCTCTCTTTTTCACGTTTCTTTGATTGAACTATAAACCACCCATCTAATAAATCGTCGTCTTTTATAACTTCATCGGTTGGACAATCCATAGATTCTTGAATATTATCATATATTTGCGACCAAACTATTAAGTGTTTTTGATTAGCTGTAAGCTCCTCATTGTCGCTATTAGAAATAAGCTTGATTTTAGCATTTTCTCTTATTGACCATAATGATTTCCAGGGTTCTTCTCTTGCTAATTCTCTTATAACGCTTTCAGATAAAATAGAACTTTGCCATTCATCAACTATATATGATAACGAAATGTCTTTAAAATCATAAAGCTCATTCTCACAATATGTAGTATTTTTGATTATCCAAGATATTTTTTCAGATAAAGCGTATCCTTCTCTTGTATTTTGGTAATATGTGTTTTTTTCTCTTGATTGTATTGCTAATTGTTTTTCGGCGGCACGAATATACAATCTAATTCGCTCTCTAAGCTTGTTATCATTTCTATTATTATAAATTTCTATTTTTAGTTTTTCTATATCCTTTTTTACAACTTCTATTTTTTCATCATCTACAGGGTGCCATAAACCGCTTTCGTACATCCAATCGCTAATTTGATCCTCGCTCATGATACCATCAACCATCGCCTGCTTGTAAGCCTTATCATAAATTATAGAGGCTTGAACATTTTGGTCAATAGTCAGTGGTTTTATAATTAAAAAAATATCGTTATGCTCTATAAAAACTTTTCCAGATCTTATTGTAGAAATAAAAAACTCCCGCTCATGATGTTTCATAAAAACCTCACTTGCGGGAGCCTATTTGTTTCCTTTAAATTCCTAGTAAATTGTAACGAATTCTTAAGTGTTAAACACAGATGGTGCTGTAATTGTTAAATCATTAAATGTGCTAAAGCTATATGTAGTAGAAACATTACCACCACCAGCATCGCCACCGGTATAATTTACAGATGATAATCTACTTCTAGTGCCAAGATCAAAGGTTGTACCATCGCGTAGCACAATCTTTATCGGGGTTATAACAGTATTATCGCCGTTAACATAAGCATTTATAAAATCGCCAGAAACAGCAATAACTTCGAATTCACTAGTAACTTCTACAGGGAAAGCGGCACTTCGGTAATAAGGTTCTTTATGACCAAGCTCAAGAATATCTTCTCTGCCCAAATCAGTACTTATGGTAATATTCTGAATATGCGCTATTGGACGTTTTGTTGTAACATCGTAGTTGTTACCAACAATATCGGTGCTTATACCATAAATACTAACCGGCATAATAGAACTTTCCATAAGAACATCTTCTCTTCGCTGAATACCACCGCTACCCATAGGTGTATCCTCACCAAACTTAAGAGCCTGTGCATCATTTGAGTCCATACCCATATTTGCACTATTTATAAACCAGCCCTTTGAATTACCAACAAGCGTAACGGATTCTGTGGAATTACCGTCTGTTGGAAATGTGTAGCTAATAGAATTCACATACATACCGCTCATAAGAACGGCAACTGGAGCTACTCCGCTAATAGCCTCCGAGTCATCGGCGTAAATACCTAAAGCAACGTTGCATCTTTCTTTTGCTCTGGTGACTAAAGAATCATTCTGAGCGCCAGAAGTCGCTAAATGGTAAATTAATGGATATCCGTCTAGAACTTTTTCTATAGTTACCTCGATATCTGGTAAACCTTCAATATTTTCATATATAGAGATTTGACCTAACTCAAAGGCTTGTTCAAGATTAAAAGTTGTGTTAATACCAACACTTTGCACACCATGTACGGTTACTCTATCAAGAGGTTCTGCTGGGGGTTGTGAACCGGTATTTTGGTATTTGCCAATAGCTACAGCTTGGCAAGCATAAAAAATTCTATTATTTGGAGCATGTGACATTTAAATCTCTCCTACTTTGTAAGGGGTTCTATTTTTTATATACACGAAAATTAAATAAGTTCCTCTATTGTTTCAATAGTCATCCTTACTATACCAGCATAAAAATTACTATTTATAAGTTCCATATTTTGGACATTAGAGTTTTTGAACCTCATTTTGCCTTTATAGTACTTATATAATAAATCTGGATATCTTAAAGCTCCAGAAACTGGTACTCCCATATAGTCTAGTGGGAAATCTCCACTATTTGCTATTTTATTGCTATCGAACATCCATATTGTTTTTTCATTTTGTAACGAAACTATATCTACTAGTTTATTTCTTGTAAATTCGTCTTCGGCCAAGCAGTGAAATAATACATCGGTATCTACCCACTGACCGCCACCAAGTTGATAACCACGTAAAGACCGTTTTGGGACTATTTCTATGGCTATAGCTGGTAATTGGACCCTATTTTCCGCTGGTATAGCAAAATCACCCTTATTATTAGTATTAAACGAGTTTGGTAAGTCTAAAGACCTATACTGTATTTCTCTTAACCAGGGTAAGCTATTAGCATAAATAATATTAATATATTTATAGCTATATTCAGCTTTAACGACAGAGCCGGTCGGTATTGGATTGTTAAATATTACTCTACCGTTATAATAATCTATATTATGAGAGTAAGTTCCAGAGATATTGGATGGATAAAAAGAATTATTTACGTAAACTCCAGATATCCCTGGTTTAGTATTATCTAATGCTACGATTGGTGGAGGTTGAAAAGATATCCCGCTTTGCCAAACCCAATTTTTCCTAAAACCTTCCCAAGCTAATCCGCTGGGATAATTGGGGTTAGACGATAATTTAAGTTTACTATAATCGCCGCCATTTGGAGCCAATTCCCCAAGTGTTACATTTTGATAGTTCCCTTTTTCTAGCAAGGCCCAATCAAAAAACTCTATAAGATTATCTTGAATTTCATTTCCAAGAGTATTATCAAAAACGCTATCAAAACCTTTTAGATTTAAATAATTTGTCATTGTAATACTTTTTCTAAAATAGACGTTATTTGTTTTTCTTGATTGACACCAATAAATGCTCTGGTTATAAAATTATCATTATCTGTACCAGAAAATTGCGGAGGAACTCTGAAAAATCCTCCAGAAATCATATTACCCAAACCAGATCTACCAAGACCGGTTCTCGGATTATATTGAAAATTAGCAATTATTGTTGTGTCTCCTCGTTTTAGTAACCAATCTAGCCAATGTAAATCTCCACCACTATATATGGTGTGTCCATCTGGAAGAGATAATAAATTAGCAAAATTAGAAGGTTGAAATCCTAATTCTAAACCACCCGTAAGATTTGCGGTATATTTTACAAATTTTACTTCTGTAGAATCCACGACCGAGTGAACTATGCTATTTACAATAGATTGTGTGCCACCAGGAATACCAAATTGTCCAGCTAGCGAGCTTGGATCACTAGATAATAAAGATTGAATTTCTGGCTGTGAGGTTATCCATGCTGGAATTAAATTTTTAACCGACTGTGTTATTTTACCTATATTTTTAGTAATTATATCGTTTGCTAAATCTGCAACAGCTTTATTAATATTTTTTTCTATAGTTTTAATCGAGTCTGTTATTTGTAAACCAATAGACATTGCACTATACCCTTTTCCACATACATCCAAAATATCTATTTTGTCTTAACCCCATTGGAATATGCTCACCCATTCTTTCAAACCTAAGTTCTTTATAATCTTTTATATCTTTATGAACTATGAGAGCTTTTGCTTGTAAAACTTTTGGTAAATCTGTCATGAAACCTATAGTTTGAATTGACCCGTTTGGAACAACAATGTCGTTAGCTACACCAATCCAACTTTTTTGATCCCAATATACTTTTAGTTTAACATCTGTTAATGTTTCGACCTCGCGGATAATTTTATTTTGTCTTTCGTAATCTCCACCGCGAACTCTGTGAGCATTAATAGAATTTTTTTCTGGTATATTGTTTGCTGGGTTATAAACTATTTCTTCCACTTTATTAATAGATACTAGTTGACAAACAACTCCGAATATATCGAATGTTGAATCTATAACATCGTAATATTTGGCGAAAACACTTTCTGGTACGTATACTGGCATATTTCACCTTACCAAGTTGATAGGTATGAACGTTTCCATGTATTAGGAGCTACACATATGTAAATATAGTCATCGTCCCACCTAATATCGCCTTCGTTTCCATTTGCAGAAGCGGACGATGGAGTTCCACTTCCCTGTATGTTAATAAATCCTTCAAAAACATTATTTTTAGAAGCACCCTGTTGATAAATACCATAATGGTTAGTTATAGTACCGCTACCAATAAATGTATCTCTAAGAAAAATATCGTAAGCATTATTTATAGTTCCGCTGCCATCAAATGGTGCTACATATAAACCTATAGCAGTATCTGTTTCTGGGTTTTGTCCACTATATACACCACTACCATAATTTCCATAGCTAATAGCTACACCTAATATTTGACTTAAAAATCCAGCATCATTTGCGTAAAGATTTCTTAAAGCATTAAATCTAGCTGCAACAACCGAGCCAGAGTTGATAACACCTGTTTGTACAACGTGAGAAGCACTTGAAGTAAACCCAAGAGCCGTTTGAGGATTAGTACTAGAACTGGAAGTAGATGTTATACTTGAGAAAAAACTACCAGCTGCGTGGTTATGTTCTGTAGAAATTGAAAAAAATTCAGCGCTCTTTTGTGGATTTATATTCAAACCTACGGGTTTATTAAATCTAAAACCACTATCTGAAACAACAAAATAAGTTAAATCACTAATATCTTCAGTTGTTATAGGTCTAAATGTGGGATAATCTGGAGAACAGGGTGGTGTGCAACCACTAGCAGGACCAGCAAAAATTAATCCAGCGTCTTGTTTTTTAAGTATAAATTCATTCTTAGCATTTCCACTAAGCTCAATTATATAATTCAAGCCGCTAGAAATATCTATTGAGTTTGGTTCGTAGTGACTTAATTGAGTGCCACCAATATAGTTAGAATCCCCATTGTTGCCAGATGGAAATATAACACCAGAGGAGCCAGCATAAAACCCAGAAGATCGTATGATAGAATTAGCGGCATTACCACCAATATCTATAGTAAATGATGGTTGACTTTTATTTATACCAAGGCGACTATTTCCAGAATCCCAAACTATACTACCATCATAATTGAGTATATTACTTGATGACCAAAATGCTAATCCGCTATTTTTAGGAAATGAATGGTTTTGTATGCCAGAAGCGGTATAAACAGCATTGGTTGCTGGATATGTAACGAAAATTTCTTTTAAGCCTTCGCCAAAATTAACCTTATCATTATTATTAGTACTTCTAAATGGAAATCTAATTAATGAGTTTTGTATACCACTTAAATATACCCCAGAACCAATTTCATAAAAGGTTCCGTCAGTAGCAGCATAAAAAACGTTATCATTATTATCGTAAACAGAACCAAAGGAGCTAAAACCATTAGCGGCACCATTGAGAGCAAAATTGCCAGTACCCGTGGTGTAGCTTGTTTCTTTTATTCTATCGTAAATATAAATTTTATGAGCTTCTAGCATTATTTATCCTTTATAGGATTAAGGGGTTATAATGTTGGGGAAAACGCCGCTGCCTTCGTTTGGTCCACGACCATAAACAACAAGCTCATTAATTTTTGCGTCTACGTATTGACCGCCTTCGTCTAGCACAACAAAAGTTACACTACGTAAAGCAGAAGCATCGTCTCCGTCACGCAAAGAGGTTCCAACAGCATTCATGTTAAAATCTTCTTCTGATGCTGAAGTTGAGCGAGCATTACTAGAACCCAAAGCCATATAAAAATTATCACCAAGCGTACCGGACGTAAATACCACCTTATATTTGCCCGTATCTAACTTTTCTAATGTGTGAATATTATAGTAACTATTTATAGTTGGTGTTGCGGTTGTGGCATCAAAATTAATCCAGGCTTTAGCAACGCCTTTGGCTGTAGACATTGTTGAACTATCAACATCAAATATAACTTTAGATTTATTTCCAAAAATTACATTTTCAGTATTTACTCCAGCATATTGGAATCTTATGCCGCGATTATCACTATTAACAGGGCCGTTTCCACTAGAGTTAATCCAATTGGAACCAACACCTAAGTTGTTTACCATAACTCTTGTTCCGGTTAACGGCAAGTATTGAGTGTGAACATCCCCCGCTGTTAAATTAGTTAAAGCATTATGATTAATACTAATTGCTCCTGGATAAGCTTCTAACTGCCTGCCACCATATGGAAAAATTACTCCAGATTCTGCTATAAAAGCTCCGTATTGACCATTAGTAATTTTAGCTCTTACATTAGAGCCGCTAAATGGAGTGGTAGCATCAAAATCGCCACTAGCCACAATTTGGTTCATAGAATCAACAATATCCTCCATATTATGTCTAACATCATAAGCTGAAATAGCGCCAGCATTATTGTCGGCTAATTCAGTTTGAATATTAGTTTTCAATGCATTTTTTGATAAAACAGACATAAAAATCCTCCATTAGTATCTAAAGTAATTGCCTCTGTTGTCGTAATCATTATGAGTTCGTGATATAAAGTCAGCACCAGGACTATACGGACCAAGAATAGCTTGACCAGCGGCAGCAACCAAGTCTTCTTTTGCGTCTTGTAATAGTTTTTCGTATTTGGCACATATATCTTGATATAAAAATGTCATAGCGCTCGCCACACCTCTAAGATCTATTGCAGATGGACCATCTTTTATAGATATAGCGTTCATGCCTTGGGTTTTAACTTCACTACCAAGTATTATACATGCGGCTTTTAACGCTATTAAATTAACGAATAAGTTATCTTTGGGGTCACTCGTGGGATCTGGTGAAATAGATATACTTTGTACATTTATATCATATTGTGTTGGTAATGACACATCTAGAATTACCATTTGGGCCGCAACAACAGAAGTAATCTCTATTCTTTCGTCAGAATATTGATAATTGTTGGGGTCTAAATCGTTTACTAAATATCGAACTATGGTTGATAATTCTGATTGCCAAGACATAATTTACCCTTATTTTAGTGGTATTCTATATATTATACACCAAATTGATAGCTAATGGGTTTTATTAATATAATTTGTTTATTGCTAAATACTGTTAAATTTAATCACACCCACACTGATTTTTATATGTTGGATTTGTTCGCGTAACCGTGATTGTTCCTCGGATAACTTCTTGATTAACAGCGCCGGGATTTGGCCACTGACTCAAATCTTCTTCCTGATTATAGGTATTTAATCCTTCTGTTATGCTAATATTAAAATTAGTACCAAATTCACTTAGCAGATACAAGCTAATACCATCTAAACATGTTCCGGCCTCAACGTTTCCTGAAAAGGGGTTGTATGAATTTGGAATAACAATTTGCCACCCAGGAGGGCCAGGACTAGGATCATCAGCAAGAATACCATTATCACAAGTTCTTCTGTTGTTATTTTGGTCTGATGCATCTACCCAAAGAACTTGCTTTCCTGTATATGGTATCCAAGTATCATAGTTTTCCATATCCCATGCTTCTTTTGACAAAAATTCAAGATCAAATTCTAATACCCAACAGGTATTTTGTACTTCGCACGGAACAGGTTCACAAAGATTAACTACAACATAATCCGCATTAAAGTTCGTAGAAACATTAATAACTTCACCTTGTTTTATCACACGTAATGTATTTATAATATTTGGATGACAATTACTATAAGTTAATTCTGGATCATATTCTTCATAGTCTGGATCCTCTGGAGATGGAAAGTATTGACCAAATAATCCTACGCACTCTTCAGAATTAATATCTAGGTGAGCGCACTTTAGTTCTAATTCAATGTCGCAACAACCAATGGTTTCATAACCTCGCGCTTGACGAACTCCCATAATTTCTATAGCTTGATTCGTAGTTATTGTTACTGATTGTGTAACACCATTACACCCATTTAAATCTAATTGATTTATTCTTATTCCATCAATATATGGATTAAATATAGCGCAATCACAGCAATGATAAGGATCAGCAGTAAACTCTAATTCTAAACCATTTAAGTCATCAAATGTTAAACATGGTTCTGATGTTGTGGTTGTGGTAGTTGTAGTAGTACATGGATTTCCTGGATCGTCAGAACACGTTGTTCCTGCCGCCACCATACCGTCTGGAACTGGGTCTTCGTTTGTATACTCATACCAAACAGGTCGGTTAAGATCAAAAAGTTTACTCTCAGATAAGCATTCTATTTTTGATATATTAGCAATACATCCACCGTTGGGTAAGCAGCATATTCCCGTTTTTCTGCATTCAGCACCAAGTTTTACCCTTGGTCTAGGTTGATAAGAAAAATCATAAAAACATTGACCCCCACAAACTGTTGATATATTTCTATATACTACTTTTGCGCAATTTGACTCAAAACAGTCAAACACTTCTGGTATTGTGAAATTTTCATCGAGCGCTGGATGACGTTCAAGTATAAACTTTTTTAATGTATTATAAATATAAGTATATAATTGGCTATTCGTCTGAGCGGCTTCTTGGAGCCGATATGAGGTTTGTTTCTTGTAAATTTTATTATCTCCCTGGAATACGAATATATCCCAAAAGAAGTTATCATTATCTGTTCTTAATGGAATCCACGGATTTTCATCATATTTCTCTTTACATTTAATTTTTGCTATTTTGTCCGCTGTTCTCCAGACAATAGAACACGCATTTATATTTGCTGGAATATTATTTAAAGCTACTAAAATATTGTCGAATCCATATGTTATAAAGTCTTGCTCTATAATCCCCGCTGGCAAACCATTGAGAGTCGCATTGCCTGGGCGACAAATGGGAATATTACCACCACCGCCACCACCGCCACCACCGCCACCACCGCCACCACCGCCACCACCGCCACC
>Ga0075473_10001212_pt1 | contig 10740 bp, 5 predicted proteins | sample DEB19_08_DNA_FD_76340 | JGI IMG/M metagenome (GOLD analysis project Ga0075473, IMG submission 76340) | Aqueous microbial communities from the Delaware River and Bay under freshwater to marine salinity gradient to study organic matter... | ecosystem: Environmental > Aquatic > Marine > Coastal ... | reverse complement strand
CAGTCTGCAAGTATTGTTTCCATGCGTTCACCTGATGTTTGCCCAATGAAGATGGAGGGAGTCATTTCGGATGCTCAGTTTATCGCTCCTAACAAGAATGAAGGCACTCAGATACCTGAAATTCCAAAGCCACCGCTTCCTCCAAATCCTCCGGTTGATGTCGTAGTGGTATACGATCAGGAAACGAACGAAGTTGTCCTGGATGAGGAAGAAACGACGGTTTACTTTAATCCTCCTCCAGATACACCGGAGGACATTGTGGAGCAGGTAGTCGTGTGCCCTCCTGAAACAGACGTGTGGCCTCCTCTTCCGGTCATCGGGTGTGTATTCCCAGAGAATACCCCAGTTGCACCAGCCGTCATTGCTGCAAATCCAAATTGCTGTCCGGACGGATCGCTCAAGGGTTGGTATCCTGGAGAAGCCTTTGGCCAGGCTGGCGGCCTGATCTGGTCATGCCCTCCTCAACCACGCATTACTCCAGAGGTGCACGAACAGGTTTCTGGTCCTGGTACCGAGACAACTGGATATGGCTGGTACCCATCTGAAGCATATGGTGGAGCACCTGGCGGATTGGTTTACGGTCCTCCTCCAACACCAAACACTTCAGGTCAGAAGTATAGTTCAAACAATAATACTCCTGACAACACCGGACACGTTTATGAAGAGCCGGCCGTAGCATCGGACATGGTCGGCGAAGCCTTCGATCCTACTCCTGTAGATTATACAGCACAGAATCAAACGATTATCACATGCGTTCATCCTAACGAGTGGGACACCACTTCTCTGAATCAGACGATTTCTGTCACCGAGATCGAGCCAGACATTTATCCTGGACTTCCGGATTCGCCAGGAGGAGACGTTGTGTTCTACGTTGGTGAGGATGAAGCAAATGTCAATGACGTTTATGAGCCATACATAGATTATTATCCGGAATACAATGCCTCGACAATTTATATTGACGAGGGTGCTCAGGTTTCATACGCAGCTTTTGACGAAGAGTATAATAATGACGTACAAAATATGTCAGAAGAATAATATACAATGGCCTCTCTAAATCCACTTGCCCAGACATTCACAGTTGAGACTCCAGGAGGAATCTACGCCACGGCATTAGATCTCTTCTTTTCAGGAGTAGATTACGCAATTCCAGTAACGGTAGAACTGCGAACAGTTGAAAACGGATTTCCTTCCTGCAAGGTACTTCCGTTTTCCCGAGTATCATTGTATGCCCAGAGCTCTACGATGAGCAATATGTTCATCAGTATTTCTTCTGATGCCACGGCTCCTACTCGATTCACATTCGATGCTCCGGTTTTCTTGCAAGAAAATACCGAATACTGCTTTGTCGTATATTCCAATTCGGATAAGTTCAAGCTATGGGCCTCGGAGAAATTTGCATATGATATCTCTGGAATCGGCCTGACTGGTCAAGGAAGAAAGATCATTGACAGTCCGTTCACGGGAGTAATGTTCAAGTCATCTACTTCTTCTACCTGGACGCCGGATCAGAACCGTGACATCAAGTTTACTTTGCACCGTGCAGTTTTCGATAATAGCGCCACGGCCGAAGTGATCTTGACCGAAGACTATTCGATGCAGAAGCGCCTGAATGCTGATCCAATCGAAACTTACAAGAACAGCAATATTGTACGAATCCATCATACCAATCACGGAATGTTTCCGATGGAGGGTTCTACGGCAAAGTCAAAGGTAATTCTGAAGCTGGTGCAGGGAAATATGTCGGGAACTCCAGCAACACAGCTCAACGGAATTCCGATCTCTCAGCTCAATACCACACTAGATGTGATCGACGTTGAAGCTGATTCCTATACTGTACGCGTGACTGCTTTGGCGACAACAGACGGCATTGGTGGAGGAAACAAAGTTACGGCAACAGACTACAAGCCATACAATTTGATCCGTCCTACCGTCGACAATATTGTGCACCCTAAGACCAATATCAAGTGGTCAATGAAAGGTACTACAGGACAGTCTTTAGGAGGCTCAGAAGTTCCTTACGTAGTCGATACGAACTACCGTACCATCGAGACTAACAAAAATATCCCGATGGCATCAGCGTATACAGTGGTTCCTCAGGTAGGAAGACCAAACGGAGTTTCAAAGACCCTGACTATCAAGGGTTCAATGTCGTCTTCTCTGAACAACTTGTCTCCGGTCATTGATCTAGAAAGAAGTTCAGCAATTGTGGTTGCAAATCGTATCGATAATCCTGGTGCGGTTGTGAAGAAGTTCACGACGAATGCTACGACGGCCAGCGGATCCTCGAGCATCGTTATGGCAGCTGGAGGAACCGTTGGAGTCCTATCTGGGTATCGTATTCGTGGACCATATATTCCAAACAATGCTGTCGTCAATACAGTAGATGCCGGCACCAATACAATCACGCTTCCTAATGGCGTTACTACAACTGGGATCATTCCAGCATCGAGTCCTATCTTCTTCTATCCGAATACGACCGGATCGAACTATGTGGTGAATTACGCAAATGAAGAGACTCCAATTGGCTCCTCTGCACTTTCAAAGTATATCACACGAAAAGTCGAGCTTGCAGATCCTGCCTCTCAGATCAAGGTATACCTGCTGACCAATCGTCCTTCCGGATCAAATATCAGTGTATACTACAAGATCCAGAGAACGGATGATACCGACCAGAAGTTTGACGAATTGCCATGGCATCCAGTTCTTCCAGATTCGGCAAACGGAGTTCCATATTCTGACAATCCGGATAATTACACAGAGGTGGAATATACGGTCGGAATCGATGAATTCAAGTCGGCTTTCGGACTATCAGATCCAAATCCTCCCAGCCAGCTTCTCCAGGATGGAGACGTACAGTTCACGGCTTTTGCCATCAAGGTTGCGTTTACATCCACCAATTCCTCTCGGGTTCCTTCTTGCAAAGACTTCAGAGCGATTGCGGTGAGCTAATAAATAGAGCCTGAGTATGTCCGAACAGGCAAATCAGGCACGGGCGGTCGTCCAAGACAACCCATTTTTAGAGCGCGATCTCCATTCCAAGGCGATCGTGAATCGAAACCGTGCTAACTATGCCCAGAGGATGGCTCTTCGTCAGTCCCGCCGTCACAAGGAGGATGAGATTCAATCTCTGAAATCCGAGTTAGATGAGCTAAAGAATCTTGTTCATAAGTTACTGCAAAAAGACAACTAATCATGTCAAACCAAGTTTACCGTACTGATACCTTTGACACCTGGAGGGTAAAGACCAACGATACCTCGAAGGTATTAGGAGAGGTCACGACCCTCGACTCGCGCATCACTCTGACCACACTGGTCTTCAAGGGTGCCACGGCGAACTCGTTCTCGGCCGGCAATACTGTGACAGGATCTGTCAGCGGAGCAACAGCCACAGTTGATTCTATCGTCGGAAATGTATTGACAGTCATTCCGACAAATGCTAATACGTTTGTGGGTGGAGATGTCGTAAAGAGCAGAATCTATCTGTCAGGAGCCGGAGATCTTACGGTCGGTTCGACGATCACAGGAGCAACTTCTAGCAAGACCGCAAAGGTTTTCTCGTTTAATTCCGTTGAAAATTCTGCGGTTATCTACAATGTGTCCGGAGCCTTTACAGTCGGCGAGACTCTGACGGCAACAAGCAAGACGATCACGGCGGTCTCATACAATACGATCGTTGATATCGGCGAAACAATTTCGAATGGTACCAATTCTCGCGAGCTTGAGACAGCATCCAAGACTGCAATCTCCGGTATCAACGAACTTCAGAGAGATATTGGCACGGTTGCAAATCTGGCTACCGCAGAGAAGACCAATCTAGTCGGTGCCCTGAATGAAGTCAAGGATTCGGCTATCACTTTCAATGGTGCTAAGACCTTCAGCGAGAGTCTAAACCTGGCTAGCACAAAGGTCTTTACGATTGCTGGAACGTCGGTTCTCAGCGCTACCACTCTTGGAGATAACGTCGTCAACTCAGCATTGACTAAAGTTGGAACGATCACCCAGGGTACCTGGCAAGGTATCACAATTGCATCAAACTATGGTGGAACTGGAGTAAATAACCAGGGTCGTACTATCACGCTCAACACAGGAAATCTGATTCTGACAGCAAATGCCGCAGGATCTGTGGTCACTGTTCCAGCAACCGGAACCTTGGCAACTCTGGCCGGATCTGAGACCCTGACCAATAAGACCATCACGTTAGGAACGAACACGCTGACCGGTACGCTGGCTCAGTTCAATACTTCACTGACCGATGACGATTTTGCTGGTCTGGCTGCAGCGCAAACACTGACCAACAAATCGATTGCTCTCGGTTCAAATACAATTACGGGCACTCTGGCTCAGTTCAATACAGCTTTGACCGATGATGATTTCGCAGCTCTGGCAGCAAGCCAAACGCTGACAAATAAGAGCCTTGTCGATTCTTCAACATTCATCGTCGACGAGACTGATTCAACCAAGAAGTTGCAGTTTCAGGTATCCGGTATTACGACCAATACCACTCGCACACTGACGGTTCCTAATTTCGATGGTACTCTGGCGACTCTGGCCGGATCTGAGACCCTGACGAACAAGACGATTACGCTTGGAGCAAACAGCATCACTGGAACTCTAACACAATTCAACGCTTCACTAACCGACGATGATTTTGCCGGTTTGGCTACAGCCCAGACGCTGACGAATAAGAGTATCGCCCTAGGATCCAATACGGTCACAGGCACTCTAGCACAATTCAATGCTGCGTTGACGGATGATGATTTTGCTGCTCTTGCTGCAACCCAGACGTTAACAAATAAGACCGTCAATCTAGCCAATAATACGTTGACCGGTACTCTGGCTCAGTTCAATACTGCTCTTTCAGATGACGACTTTGCGGGTCTAGCTACGGCTCAGACACTGACAAACAAGAGTATTGCCCTAGGATCTAATACAGTCACAGGTACATTGGCGCAGTTCAATACCGCCTTGACCGATGACGATTTTGCTGCGGTATCGGCCGGGCAGACTCTGACGAACAAGAGCCTGATAGATGCAACAACATTCATCATTGACGATGCTGCAGCAACGAAACGCGCTCGCTTTGAATCTTCTGGTATCACCGCAGGTCAAACACGTATTCAGACCTTCCAGGACAGAGATGGAACTCTGGCACATCTGGATAACGTAACGTTCATTGGAACGACGTCGGTTTCTCTGAGCAGAACTAGCGCAAACCTGGCTTTGACTGGTATCTCATCAGTTACGTTCCCTGGTTCTACCTCCGGTTCTGTGGTTCTACAGGCCGTTGCAACAGCCGGAACAAGCACGATTAGCTTACCAGCAAATACGACCGGAACAGTTGTTACGACAGGCGACAGCGGAACGGTGACAAGCGCCATGATCCTGGATGGCACGATTGTTAACGCGGACATCAACGCCGCGGCTGCCATTGCATATGGTAAACTTTCTCTTGGCAATTCAATTGTCAATGCTGACATTGCTACAAATGCTGCTATTGCCACTTCAAAGATCGCTGGACTTGCTGCTTCAGCTACTACTGATACGACCAATGCCAGCAACATTAGTTCCGGAACTTTGGCCGATGGTCGTATTGCTGCAGCTCTGACTGGCAAGACTTATAACGGCCTCACGATTTCCACAACTACTGGAACTCTAACGGTTACAAACGCTAAGACGCTTTCAGTAACAAATACGCTGACTCTCTCCGGAACTGATGGTTCTACTCTCAATATCGGCGGCGGTGGTACACTCGGAAGCGCTGCATATACCTCAACTGGAGCTTACTCTCCGCTTATCGGAAGCGGTAGTATTACTACTCTGGGAACTGTTACAACAGGAATATGGCAGGCTTCGTCGATCGGTACAGCGTATACTGATGCCAAGATCACCTCTGTTACTGGAACAGCAAATCAAGTCTTGGTCAATAATACTACGGGATCGGCTCAGACAGGCCCAACTCTGACATTGGCTCTTCCGCAGAGTATCAACTCAACAGCAACCCCAACGTTTGGCGGATTGACCTTGACGAGAAACCAGGCAACGGGATCTCCTGCTGGAAGTACCGCGGTCAATGTTGTTGCTCTTACAAATAATACATTCGCCACACCTAATCGGTTTACAATCAATTCTGATGGAAGCGTAGTAATTGAAGGAGATCTGACCGTCAAGGGCAATACAGCGATCACGAGCACCACATATTCTCCAGCATGGTCCAGTGTCACGGCCGGTGCAGGATTCCCTTCTCCAACCTACAACGTAGCTCTAACCGGTGATGTCACTGGAAGCACCACGACTACGGCAGCCGCCCTTGGAGGAAATGTTGTCGTATCAGTTGCTTCTACTCTGGCAAACTCCGGTGTCACGGCCGGTACATATACCAAGGTCACTGTCAATGCAAAGGGATTAGTCACAACGGGTGCCACACTTTCGGCCGGAGATATTCCTGCTTTGGGATATCTGTCGAGTTCGACAACATCTACTCAGAACGGGTACTTCAACGACGTATACCTGTGGGATACCACAAATCCCTCTCATTATCTGGCGATCAATAATTCGTCCGATCTGACAGCGGCTCGTACGCTAAATGTCAATGTCAACGATGCTGACCGCACAATTTCTCTTTCCGGAAATCTAACCGTATCGGCCGTCGCAACAGTTTCTGGAACGAATACCGGCGACCAGACGATACAGTTGACCGGAGACGTAAGTGGTAGCGGCACGGGATCATTTGCAACATCGATTGGTGCCGGTGCAGTAGTCGAGGCTAAGATTGGAACTGGAGCTGTTACTGCTACAAAGATTGGTGACGGCGCAGTAACCGAGGCAAAGATTGGTACTGGAGCAGTCACTACCATAAAGATCGGTGATGCGCAGGTAACCACAGCAAAGATTGCTGATCTTAATGTTACGAATGCAAAGCTTGCAACTGGAATCGATATCGCAAAGCTGACGGCCAGCACATTCACGGTATCAGGTTCTTCTGGCCTGTCAGCCGGAGGTTCTGCCTCGCTTGGTGGTTCAGTTTCACTGACCAATACCGATAAGGGATCAGATCAGCTGATCTTCAAGACTATTGCAGTTACCGGTCAACCGACGTCGATTACTGCGAATGCAAATAGCACAACACTCACTATTTCGGCCGGTCAGGTAGATTCTACCACTGGTATTACGTTAGGCACTAATGATACCACGAAGACGCTGACGATCTCGCATGCTGACACTTCTTCTAGCGCATCATCATCCAATAGTGGAAGTACGGTGATTCAGAGCGTTACGCTTGATACCTACGGTCATGTGACCGGTCTGACGGCCGTTGATACGAATACTGCAAATGACGGTAGATATTTGCTCCAATCCGGTGGAACAATTACCGGAGCCTTGACAGTCAATGGAAACTTGACAGTTCAAGGAACAACGACAACAGTCAATTCTACTGCAGTTGAAATTGCTGATGTCAATGTCGTTCTGGCCAGAAACGCAGTAAACGCCGCTCAGGCTGACGGCGCTGGGCTTACGATCGGCAATTACGCCTCGAATCCAACATTTACATATTCTTCCGGTACAGATCGATTCGCGATGAATCGGGCTTTAGAAATTAGCTCGTTGTTTGCGCCAACGCTCACGACTTCCGCCGGAATGCTTTCGATAACTTCCGCGAATCTTCAAGTAGGAGTCACTGCTAGCGGTTTCAGTGTGGGTGGTAGTGGAGGAGCAAACTGCGGTTCTATCTTCACCGGAACACTTTATGTAACGAGCGATATTACGGGAAATGCCATTAAGAAGATCGGCGGAACTTCAGCTCAGTTCCTAAAAGCGGACGGATCGGTTGATAGTACAACATATCTACCAAGTACCGGCCCTGCGGCATCAGTTTTGAATCCTCTAACAATCGGCTCAGGATTGACGGGTACTGTATCGACCTACAACGGCTCTGCTGCGGTCACCATCAGCCATACTGATACAAGTTCTGCGGCAAATCTAACGGCAGCTAGCCGTACCTATGTTACGGGTCTGACATTCGATACCTACGGTCACGTGACTGGTTACACAACTGGCACTGAAACGGTTGTCGATACCAATACGACATACAGCGCAGGAACAGGACTGACACTGACAGGAACGGTATTCTCAGTGACCGGTGGCACGTATCAACCTGCTGGAACTTATGTTACTTCTGTTGGAGCAACTGCCCCAGTTGCATCGAGTGGAGGAACAACTCCGACGATTAGCCTGAATGCTACTTATGGAGATACTCTGAATCCATATGGAACAAAGGCAGCAAATACCGTATTAGCAGGACCTACATCCGGCGCAGCTGCTGTTCCGACATTCCGTGCTCTGGTTGCTGCAGATATTCCTACTCTCAATCAGAGTACCACAGGATCTGCTGGATCTCTGCAGAACGCGCTGACAATTGGAACCGGCCTTGGTGGTGGATCATATAACGGATCTTCTGCGGTTACGATCACGAATACTGATAAAGGATCCGATCAGAATATCTTTAAGAATGTTGCGTTGAGCGGAACTGGAACAAATTCTATCACTTGCGTAGCAGACAGTAACAACGATACTCTTACTTTTTCTGCGTCTTCTACAAGCGGAATTGGAATTTCCGCAGATGCTACTACTGATACGATCACATTCACTAACAACGGAGTGACTGGAATTACTGCCAATCTGGTGCCTTCTGGCGGATCTTTTGGAGGAGTCGGTACTATTAACTTCACTGGCACTGCAAATCAGGTTCATCTTAACAGTTCTGGTTCTACATTAACATTCTCGGCTCCTCAGAATATCCATACTGGAGCAACTCCGACCTTTGCTGGGGTGACTCTGACCGGATTGTCAGGATATCTTAAGGCCGGTGTGGGAGGCGCAGTCACTGCATCTTCTACTATTCCGTCAAGCGATATCAGCAATACAAGTTTCGTCGATCTTACAAATGCCCAGAGCATTGGTGGAATAAAAACATTTAATAGCAAAATCCACATTGGAGCTACTAGCCAGTCTACTACTGGAATTGATTACACTCTGGCGTGGTCATCCATTTCTGGTGCTTTACCGGTACGAGGAATGCATTTTAGACCGACTTATCAGGTGTCGAATATCTCAAGTTCGACCGTTGATACGATTGCTATTACTCCGGTCATTGATAGTTCTTTCTGGGGAGACACAGCGTCAAGCATTGTTTATTCTGCGATCAAGATTTCTCCAGTCACACGAGTTGGCTCAAGTTCTGTCACTTCTACGACAGCACTCAATATCGAGAACTGCACACTTGGTTCCACGAATTATGCTATCTACAGCACACACACTGGAGCATCGGTTCTATCCGGATCGCTGACCGCCACATCTATCATCAAGTCTGGTGGAACATCAAGTCAATTCCTGAAGGCTGACGGATCTGTCGATAGCAACACGTATCTGACATCTGCAGTCACGAGCCTCACCGGTACAAGCAATCAGGTCATTGCTTCTGCTTCGACCGGATCTGTCACGTTGTCACTGCCACAAAGCATCAATACTGGCGCATCAGTTCAGTTCAATTCGCTTGGCATTGGAACAGCCGCTGGTGCTGCTGGCGAAATTCGCGCTACCGACAACATCACTGCATATTACACCTCAGACGAGCGCCTCAAGACGAATGTCCGTCCAATTGAAAACGCTCTGGATAAGGTCTCTCAGCTCGATGGTGTGATCTATGACTGGAATGACACCTACAAGAAGGATCATGGAGATGTCGATGGATACTTCGTCCGTGCCGATAATTCCGGTGTCATCGCTCAGCAGGTCGAGAAGGTCTTCCCGAACGTTGTGGCTGATCGTGCCGATGGATTCAAGGCGGTTCGTTATGAGCTCCTGGTTCCTCTGCTGATCGAGGCCATCAAGGATCTGAAGGCCGAGATCGAGGCGCTGAAGGCTCAGAAATAAAACTATAAATAGAGCCAAACATGGCCGTCTACGCTAACATTCCAATTGATCAGGGAACAGACTTCTCCTCTGATGTGACAGTCGAGGGATCTGACGGTATCGTTTTCAACCTTACTGGATATACGGCTCGTGGCCAGATTCGCAAGTCCTATGCATCCACCACGAGCGTTCCATTTGTGGCCTCGATCAATACTCCGAGCAACGGAAAGATCACAATTTCTCTGACCTCTGCCACTACGGCTGCAATGAAGCCAGGCAGGTACGTTTATGACATCGAGATCGTACAGACCGGAACAAACAAGGTCACACGTGTGGTCGAAGGACAGGTTGAGGTCAATCCAAGGGTCACCCGCACATGAGTGGAATCAGCGGAGCTGTTTTTCAGACGCCAGCAATCAAGGCATCGCTGAGTAACCTTTCGTCCGTACAAGCCAGAACAGTTGCGATCGGAGCTCCGAAAGCACTGTCTGACCTCTCGGACGTAGAGATGGGATCCGTGGCAGATGGAGCAATCCTGATCTATAACGGAACCACTGGAAAATTTGTCGCCACTCGAGACGTGGATAACCGAAACTTAAAGATCATCGGCGGAGCATTCTAATACATTACTACCATGCCAGGAACAATCATCAAAACACGTTACAGTGACGTCACGAATCAGCCAGCACCGGACGCACTAGTCCACGCCGAGCAAGCATATTCGTTCGCGTCAAACCGCCTCTTCATCGGTAAGCTGGGCGGTGCCACGGTCGACCCGATCATGATCGGTGGTAAGTACTACACCGACATGATGAATCAGACGCGCGGCGT
>Ga0075473_10001211_pt1 | contig 10743 bp, 14 predicted proteins | sample DEB19_08_DNA_FD_76340 | JGI IMG/M metagenome (GOLD analysis project Ga0075473, IMG submission 76340) | Aqueous microbial communities from the Delaware River and Bay under freshwater to marine salinity gradient to study organic matter... | ecosystem: Environmental > Aquatic > Marine > Coastal ... | reverse complement strand
ATTTAATAGGACTGACTTAAATGGAAAGAGGCAGATAGGAGTTATTGCTCAGGAAGTTGAAGCAATATTCCCAGAACTTGTATCAGAAAATAATGGTACTAAATCAGTTGCTTATGGAAATATTACTGCTATTTTAATTGAAGCAATTAAAGAACAGCAGAGACAAATAGAGGATTTACGTGCTAAAATAGATAAAATAAATATCTAAAATTGTTATTCTTCTATGAATTTCGTAAAACTTGCATTAGAGAATGGTGGTTCAATTCACCCATTAATTATTCCCGCTGAACATACAAACGGAACTGGTCTTATGAATCCTTCCGTTTTTGTTCATAACGGAAAGGTTTGTGTGATTATTCGTCACGTAAATTATACCTTTTATCATTCTGAAAAAAAATTATTTCAACATGCATGGGGACCATTGACATATGTTCACCCAGAAAATGATATGCATTTAAGGACAACAAACTATTATTGTGAACTTAATGATGATTTTGAGATCACAAGATACAATAAGATAGATACTTCAAAATTTGATAATTATGAACCACAATGGGATTTTGTTGGATTAGAAGATGCTAGGTTGTTCTCTTGGAATAACAAGTTATATACCTCTGGAGTAAGAAGAGATCTTGATACCATTGGAACTGGTAGAATGGAACTTTGTGAAATTCAAGTTACTGAAAATGATGTAAAAGAAATATCAAGATTTAGAATACCTCCGCCGAAAGATCCAAATTCTTATTGCGAAAAGAATTGGATGCCAATTTTAGATCTTCCTTATCATTATGTTAAATGGAGCAATCCAACAGAAGTTGTGAAAGTAAATCCAGTAACTAAAACATCAGAAACTGTATCTCTTTCAAATTTAATTCCTCTTCCTAGAGATCTAAGAGGAGGAACGCAAGTTATTTCAATTGGGGATTACTACATGGCATGTACCCATGAAGTTGATTTATTCCAAAGTGAAGTTGGAAGAAAAGATGCTGTTTATAGACATCGATTTATTGTCTGGGATAAAAAATTTAATCCAGTATATCATTCTAGAGAGTTTAATATTATGGACGGTGATGTTGAGTTCTGTGTCGGAATGGCAAAATACAAAGAAGATTTATTGATGTCTTTTGGATTCCAAGATAACGCTGCATATTTACTCAGAGTGCCAGAAAAAGTAGTAGAGGATTTTATAAATGAAAATTGTTGATTGCTTTCCTTATTTTAATGAAAAGGAACTTCTAGAATTTAGAATTAAATTACTTAGTGATAAAGTAGATAAATTTATCATTTGCGATGCAGATAGAACACATAGTGGAAAACCAAAACCATTTACTTGCATCGACACACTAAAAGAACTGGGGTTATGGAATGATAAAATTACAGTAGTTCAGGTAAATTTGCCGAGTGGTGTTGAAGAACCAGATGCTTGGGTAAGAGAAAGAGCGCAGAGAGATGCAGCTGCTCAATTTATTGAAGATGATGATATTTGTATTGTAAGTGATTGTGATGAAATTATAAATCCAGATCTTATTGATTATTATGTAAGTGTTGCTCAGCAACATCCTAAATTTATTTTAAGAATACCTTTGGTATACTTAAATGGAAGAGGAGATTTAAGAGTTTATGATGAAAACAATAAACCAGTTTATTGGAATGAAGCATATATTTGCTTAAAGTCTCATCTTAAAAAATATACTCTCTCTCAAATTAGAGAAAGTAATTCAAGAGGTCTTCATAATATTGAATATCCAGATAACTTTGTTACTGAAAATGGAAAAATGTTAGATTCTGGGTGGCATTTTTCTTGGATGGGTGATATAAACAGAATGAAAATAAAAGCAGATTCATTTTTGCATCATGATGAAGTTTCATTAGTTGATAACTATTCTCCAGAAGTTGATTCTACAGACCCTCTGGGAAGAAAAGATCATATTCTTAAAAAATATGATCTCAATTTACTTCCATCAAAACTTTTTGAATTAGAAAGAGTAAGAAACTATATTCTTCCTCTTAAAACGTGGAAAGATATTCAAGGATTTTTTGAGTATCCATCATTTTATAATATGTGTATGAAAGAAATTCCTAATAATTCTGTTATGGTAGAAGTTGGTTCTTGGGTTGGTAGATCTTCAACATATGTTGCTTCTTTAATCAAGGAATCTGGGAAAAATATTAAGTTCTACTGCATTGATACTTGGGAAGGTAGTGAAGAACATAAGGATATTGTTAAATCATTGAAAGAACAAGGTAAAACTTTATTTGATGAATTCCAATCTAATGTCTTATCATGTGGACTAAAAGATTATATTACTCCAATAAAACTCAAAAGTGTTGATGCTGCTAATCAATTTGAAGATCATTCAATTGATTTTATTCATATTGATGCAGCGCATGATTATGAAAATGTAATTGCAGATATTCGTGCATGGTATCCAAAAATTAAACCTGGTGGATTAATCACTGGTGACGATTATGGCTGGGAAGGTGTTTACAAAGCAGTAAATGAATTTTTTGGAGTAGATAACATTACTTATTATGAACATGATAATAGAGGTGGTTATCTCTGGACATGTAAAAAATCCAATCAAGTAGAAGAAAAATATTCACATCTTTTTAAATCATGAGAGTAGGATTTCATAGTTTTCAGATGGGACAAAGAGGGACTGAAATATGTCTCCATAAGTATGCGAAGTATAATAGAGAAATTTTAGGTAATGAATCTGTAATTATTTCTTCCATTGCACATCCAACATATTGCTTAGATAGATTTAAAGATTTTGACGTTATTTTATATCCAGAGTATTGGATAGGTGATGGAAAAAATGATGTTCTAAGAAATAAATTAGAACTTATTTGCGATCAAAATAAGATTGATGCATTTTATGCGATCAAGATGGGAGAAAATGATGGTATTATGCCAACAAATGTAAAGACATTAACTCATTGTGTCTTTAGAATGGATCAGCCACATGGATCTGTTTATGCTGGTGTGTGTAAATATATGTCAGATAAGCATGGTGGGGTTCATCCATATGTTCACCACATCTTAGAGAAGGATGCCCCACACATAACTGATAACTTTAGAAATGAATTTGGAATACCTCAAGATGCACTAGTTCTTGGTAGACATGGTGGACATGAAACTTTTAATTTAGAGTTTACATACGGTGCTATTTCTAGAGCATTAGAGTCCAGATCTGATTTGTGGTTCGTGTTTCTAAACACAAGAGAGTTCATCCAGCACGAAAGAGTTATCTATCTTCCATGGACTATGAATGAAGAATACAAATCAAGGTTTGTAAATACTTGTGACGCAATGATGCATGGAAGATTTGATGGGGAAGTCTTTAGTCTTTCTCTTGCAGAATTTTCATTTAGAAATAAACCAATTATAACTTGGAATCCAAAGGAAGTTCCCTATCATTATGATATCGGGCACATTTATCTGATGGGCGATAAAGCAATATATTACCAGGACCAAGATGATCTATATACTATACTCACAAATTTAGACCAGAAAAAAATTCAAGATTTTAGATGGGATGAATATTGTTATTCATATACCAAAGAAAATGTAATGAATGAGTTTAATGAGGTATTTTTAAAATGAATTATGGATATATTTTTGTTGATAATTTGAATGGGCATTCTTATGAGGATGGATTTAATCAACTAAAATACTCAATAAAAAGTCTAAAAGATAATAAACAAGAAAATGAAGAGATTTATGTTTTTAATAATGAATCTGAAGGAAGAAATATTGACTTTTTTAATCAACAAAATATAAATCATAAGCACATATCATTATCAAGAAATTATAATAAATCTGATGATATTAATCCTCTGAATATTCTTGTAGAGAAGATTATATCATTAATGAATTTTGATGAGGACAAAGAACTTGTCATTATGGACATTGACACATCTTTAACTCAAAAAATACCTCATGACTATTGGGATGAAAACCATATTGTTTTTGATGCTTTAGAATATCCAATAATGCAATGGAGAAATCTAGATAAAGTTTTGCCAAATATTCCGTGGAAGCAATTTGACATTAACTTTGATGATTCATTTATGATGTATAATACTGGAGTCATTTATCTTCCTAAAAAATTTAGAAAGGAAATATGTGAGAAAGCATTAACCATAGTCGATTATCTAAATGAAAATTTTGATCCAGATGAAAGATATGGAAATAAGTTAGATGAACAAATCGCACTAAGCATTGTTGCTCATGATTATTATGGTAAATTTGGTAATATAAAATTTTCAAATGAATATATACATCATTACTGGAAAGAAAAGCAAGAAGGTATAAATTGGTGGACTAATTCTTCAATAAATGAAACTTTACCATTATCGGTTGGAATTCTGGCATGGAATTCTGGAGATACTTTAAGAAATACTTTGAATTCCTATAGAAATAATGGTTTATTTAATATGGTAAACGATGTTACATTGTTTTTCCAAGAAGCATCTGAAGAGGATTTTAAAATTGCCAAAGAATATAACTTACCATTTATTGCTTTCGATTCTAATATAGGAATTGGAAATGCTTTTGTTAAATTAGCAGAATTTTCAGAATCTGAAAATATATTGTTGTTAGAACATGATTGGGAATTAATTGAAGATGAAGAAACCACATATAACAGACTGAGAGAAGGGATTGAGTTATTAAATTCTGGATTTGATTGCATAAAATATAGACACAGAAAAAATTCAGGATTTCCACTATTTGCATTGTGTTATAGAGGTGGTCAAGAACTAAATCATTATTCTGATATAATTGAATTAGAAGGACCTCATTTGTTTGAGTGTGTGCATTGGTTAAAAAACCCTCATTTAGAATTCCCAGATAAAATCCAGAAAGAGGGTGATTATTTTGTAACCACAAGTAGATGGGCAAACTTCACAAATAATCCTTGCATATATAAGAAAGATTTTTACATTAAATCAGTCAAACCCTTCACAAATGAAAGTCTTCTATTAGAGAACGATATTAGTTACTGGTGGGCAAGAAAAAACTTTAAAATGGCACATGGAGATGGATTATTCTGTCATAATGATGCCTCAAAATACGGAAACATTAAATTTGAACCTTACATTTGATTAGGATATGACTTTTACAATTACTACAAATAAATCTATTGCAATAGATTCTCCAGATCATTTATGTCCAGTAGGATGTATTAATGATAATTTTACTTCGATTGGATTGATTGATGAAGTAATCCGATATTTTAGTGGAAAAAAGATTTCTATGCTTGACTTAGGATGCGCTGGTGGGCAATTTGTCGTTGATTTTATTCAAAGAGGTCATGATGGAATAGGTCTTGAAGGAAGTACAAAATCTCTTTCTGGAGTAGGAAGAAATAATTGGATGAATTATAGAAATTCTAATCTATTCTTTTGCGATATTACTGAAGATTACCAAATATATAATAACAATATCCAGATGAAGTTTGATTATATTCATTCAGAAGAAGTTTTTGAACATATATCAGAAGATAAAATTGATAATATGTTAAAGCAGATTAAAAAACATCTAAAAGATGATGGCATCTGTTCTTTTGGAATTTCTATTGGGCATGATATAAGAACATCAGATGGACAATCCGTACCATATTCAGAATATCTTGTTCGTAAAGAAACAGAAGAATTTTTTGTTCTACATCAATCAGTATTTCCATCAGAATGGTGGAAGAATAAATTTATTGAGAATGGATTTAAGATTTTAAAATCTGGTTTAAATAACCATAATCACTTTGGTTATATCTTTAATCATAAGGTAAGAAGTGAGGCTGGAGATTCTTCCTGTTATTTTTGCTGTACTATTGAATGATAATTATGACTAATGAACTTTCAGATTTACTTTTAAATTTTATTAACGAACCAGAAAATCCAGATCATAATATTGAACTTGCTTTATATTATGATAACATTGGACAAACGGCTTCTGCTCTTTCCTATTATTTGAGGTGTGCAGAGAGAACTGATGATGAACTACTGAGATATGAATGTCTTATTCGCGGTTCCATGTGTTTTGATAAACAAGGAACTCGTAATTTTACGGTAAAGGGAATGCTTCAACATGCAATCTCAGTATTGCCTAATAGACCAGAAGCATATTATCTTCTCTCTAGATTTTATGAAAGGGAAGATCGAGATGGTCATTGGGTGGACTCTTATATGATTGCATCAATTGGAGAAAAACTTTGTGATTTTAACTGTTCTCCTCTGCGTACACAAGTAGATTATCCAGGAGACTATGCAATTCTTTATCAAAAGGCAATTGCAAGTTGGTGGTGTGGTCTGTGTTCAGAAAGTAGAGACATATTTAAAGATCTTTATGATAATTATGATCTAGATGAGGTTCATAAAACTTCAGTAAAAGATGCTTTAATTAGGTTGAATGTTTTGAAAAACGAAGAAGAAGATAAAGAAGAACTCCTTCTTTATGAAAAGTCTAAGTATCCTTTATTGAAGTATAAGTTTCCAGGTTCTGAGAACATAGAAAGTAATTATTCTGAATCATATCAAGATATGTTTATTCTTACTATGCTAAATGGTAAGAGAGAAGGAACCTATCTTGAAATTGGTGCGGGGGCTGCTTTTTTTGGAAATAATACCGCACTTTTAGATCAAGATTTTGGGTGGAAAGGAATATCTGTTGATATTTTAGAAGTTGCTGTTAATCAATTTATAAATGGAGCACCATATTATGGTGATAGGAGAAGAAATAATAAGTGTGTTCTCAAAGATGCCACAAAGATTAACTATGAAAAGTTTCTGACTGGATTAGACTTTCCAAATGAAATTGATTATCTTCAATTAGACTGTGACCCAGCATCGGTAACTTATGATATACTTGTAACTATTCCATTTGAAAGTTACAAATTTGCAGTGATTACTTATGAACATGACAAATATAGAGAAGGTGATATTTACCAAGAAAAATCTAGAAAATATTTGGAAAGTTATGGATATGTAAGAGTTGTAAATAATATTTCTGCAGATGAAGAACGCCCATATGAAGATTGGTGGGTTCATCCAGATCTTATAGATAGTGATATTTTAAATAATATGATGTGCATAAGTGATGAAACTAAAAAAGCAGAAAATTATCTATTGAACACCTTATGACTATTCCTGTAATTGGTACTGCTGTAGTAAATAATCCCTATTGGGTGTCTCGTCTTTTGATGAGCATTGATTATCCTGTAAATGATTTTGTTATTATTAACAACAATGGTAGAGGGCAAATTGATGAGGAGTTAAATGCTCTTACAAAAATAAAGCACAAATTTGTAAAGAACATTAAAGTTGCTCATCTTCCGGCAAATATTGGATGTTCTGGGGCTTGGAATTTAATCATTAAATCTTACTTGATGTCTCCTTATTGGATTATTGTAAGTGATGATGTTGCCTTTGGTCCTGGACTTCTAAAAGAAATGATTGAAGCATATGAGCAGGACTCTGAAGTTGGACTTATTCATGCTAATCCTGGAGATTTTGGTATTGGAAGTTGGGATTTATTCTTGATAAGGGATAGTATCATCAAACAATTTGGTTTGTTTGATGAAAACCTTTATCCTGCTTATTGTGAAGATGCAGATTACTTAATGCGATTTATGCATAGACCCATTAAAAAAATTATTTCTTTGAATTCAAATTATTATCATGGGCATGGAGATAAAACTCAATATTATGTTGAGGGAAGTCAAACTCAAAAAAGTGAACCAGAACTTAAGGAACTTCTTGACTATTCAAATGATTTGAATATAGAATATCTAAATGAAAAATGGGGACCAGGATGGAGAGTTTGTAGTCCAGAAGATGAACCATTTAAAAATAAAGAGCATCGAATTTCTGAAACTACTTATGATTTAGAGTTTGTAAGAAAGAAATATATGGGATTTTAATTTATGGACCAAGATAATCTAGAAGAAGAAATGAGTTTTTTAACCGTAAATCCAAATTATAGGGAAGGTAAAAGGATCTTTATAGTTGATAATTTCTATAAAGATCCTGATGCTGTACGCCAGTTTGCATTAAATCAAGAATACTTTGATGATCCTGGATATATTGGAAGAAGAACTAGAGGACAATTCTTCTTACCAGGAACAAAAGAAGCATTTGAAGAAATCATGAACCATAAAATTACCAAGTGGGAAGAGCATGGTATGAATGGTAGATTTCAACATAATTGGGCAGGAGAAAAACTTGTTTATCATTGTGATGCACAGGCATGGGCGGCAATTGTGTATCTGACCCCAGATGCCCCACCAGAATGCGGAACTTCAACTTGGAGACATAAAAAAACTAAAATTCACCATAATAGTCAAATTAATTGGGATGCTGGACAAGGAATAGAAGTTTTTAATCAACGGACCTTTTTGGACAGAACCCCCTATGAACCAGTGGATGTTTGTGGAAACATTTATAATCGCTTAGTAATTTTTAATGGTGGATGCATTCACTCTGCTTCTGAATATTTTGGCGATTGTTTAGAGAACTGCAGACTATGGCATATGTTTTTCTTTGATTGAAGACACTTAAAAAACTGTCACAAGCGCCTTCAGGATCCCCTGTGAGGCGCTTTATAGTATCTTCAGTTCCTACCACACCAATGAGGTTCTCAAACCTGGATAGACTGCTTTTCGTGGGGTCTTTCATGATCTTTATGAATTGGGGTGTAAGAGTTACTCAAGCACTCTTCAATGCCTTGACTTGATCCTCAAAATCCTGTATAATAACCTTTGTGGAGGTTGAAAAATTATGATCTCAATGAAAACTCCTAAAATTAAAAAGAAATTTGTGAATGTGATTCCTAAGAGTTCCAAAGCAAAGAACCGCTTTGTGAATCAGATGGATTCTCTTCACGCAATGGAAGTAGAACAAGAAACTGATACAGAATTCTTTGTTGTATCAATCAATCGTAGGTACTGTTTTTGGATTAGCAAAGAAGGTAACGAACATTGGGGGATTACTAAATGATTGGATTGATTGCTGCACTTACCTGCGGAACTACGACGTATTATGGATTGGGTGATGGTTTCCACGGTCAAGTAACTGCAAACGGAGAAAGGTTTGATGCTTACAAATGGACTGCGGCACATCCTTATCTGCCTATGGGTAGTAAAATCAGGGTGACAAATCAAAGGAATGGTAAGCAAGTGATTGTTCGTGTAAATGACCGTGGACCTTATAGTCACGCTGACCTTGATTTATCCTATGCTGCCTTTGCTCATATTGAATCTGCTAGCAAAGGAAATGCTACTGTTTGTTGGAGAGTCGTAGGATGACGAAACCATCAAAACCTTTGATTTTTTTGTTTGTATCATTAGTACTCCTTGATTTGGTATTGGTTGGTGCTATATTTGTACACGGAAAAGCAAACTTTGTTGAACTCTTTAAACACCTTTCCTAATATGAAAAAACTTCTTGCTCTTGCTGTTCTTCTTTGTGCTTCTCCTGTATTTGCACAAAGTCGTCCATTTACATATGAAACTCCTTGTGCTCTTCAAAGTAAGGATGAGTTTATGATTGATACCTGTAAGGTAGTTGAAACAAGAGAAAGTAATGGAGCACTTCGCAGTCGTAATATCTTTTCTAATAAGTTTGCCCTGACTATCAAATCCCGATATGATACAGAGAAAGGATTTATGACTTGGGATAGTCATAATAAGTTTGAATATAAGTGGGATTACAAAGTTGGGGGAGTTGAAGGACTTGGTGCCTGGACAGTAGTGATGCCAGGATTCTACCTACAAAACGTAAGTTGGGATTGATTAAATAGTAGTAGAATAGGAGAGAACTATGGTTGTTCTATTTGCATCAACCATTATTTCTTGCAGCGATGCAGTGAGTATCATTCAACGCATCACTAATGTAGTTGGATTAACTCAACAACAAAAAACAGAGATAGTCCAAGAAGTTCGCAAATCTATTCCCTTTTGTCCTGTAATCGTAAAAAAAGATGGAAAATGAAACCTACGAAGAGAAGTGGAACCGAGGACTGACTTTGTTTGTGGAAAGTGTATTGAAACCAGACCACGAACTTCGCAACTGTGCTCACGAGAGTAAGTGTTACAACGAATTGATGTCGGTTCGTGAGATTGTGCTAGAATATCTCAAAACACTAAGAAAATGAGCCCATCTTACATATACTTTATTATATTCTTTTGTCTTGCATACTTGATTATCACAGACCAATCAGTAGCAAAGGGGTTCTATATGCTAACCCAACTAGTAAGAGTTCAATACGAAAAAACAAAATGGTGGGTTTTACATAATCCAGCAAATCCTATTATTAAGTATTTGATGTGGAGAAGGTCTATGAAACTTGCAAAGGAACTGATGGAAGAACTTGCGTCAAAAGGCAAAAACTGATAAAATAGTTAATGTGATTGAGGATTAACTCTATGTCTAGGACTTATCGCAATCTTAATGGTATTAACAAATGTGCTCTTCGCAAACCGAAGACTGCAAATGAGCGTAAAAACCTCATCGGTCTGCTACAAGATAACTATGTTGAAGAGTATGAAATCTCTGGTCTAAATCATCTACGCCATCGTCTTGTAAATTGTCCAACTGCTTGGGACGATAAAGTAGTATCAGCATATTATGAGGAGGATTATAAGTTCTAAATAACACTATATCTAAAAATAAATATGCTCTCCACGCAATACAGACTAAGAGTTGAAGCAATTTGTGAAAAGATTGTAAATGGGCAAGCAGTAG
>Ga0075473_10001208_pt1 | contig 10769 bp, 8 predicted proteins | sample DEB19_08_DNA_FD_76340 | JGI IMG/M metagenome (GOLD analysis project Ga0075473, IMG submission 76340) | Aqueous microbial communities from the Delaware River and Bay under freshwater to marine salinity gradient to study organic matter... | ecosystem: Environmental > Aquatic > Marine > Coastal ... | reverse complement strand
TCCGAGGCTAGCCCTAAAGCTATTTCGGAGAGAACGAGCTATCTCTGCGCTTGATTAGACTTTCACTCCTCCCCACAAGTCATCCCCTCGGTTTTCAACCCAAGTGGGTTCGGTCCTCCACGCGGTTTGACCCGCGGTTCAACCTGCTCATGGGTAGTTCGTGCAGTTTCGCGTCTACCACCAGCGACCAATGTGTCGCCCTATTCAGACTCGGTTTCCCTTTGGCTACAGACCTGAGGTCCTTAACCGAGCCGCTGACGGTAACTCGCCGGATCATTATGCAAAAGGCACGCCGTCACGCATTGCTTACGCCATAGCGCTCCGACCGCTTGTAGGCACATGGTTTCAGGTTCACATTCCTCCCCTAACAGGGGTTCTTCTCATCTTTCGATCGCTCTACTAGTTCACTATCGGTCATCAAGGAGTATTTAGCCTTACGGGATGGTCCCCGTCGGTTCAGTCGAGATTCCACGTGGCTCGACCTACTCAGGGTACCCCTTCAAAGGAGCAACTCAGCTTTCGCGTACGGGCCTGTCACCCTCTGTGGACGAACTTTCCAGAACGTTCCGCTAGCTTGTTGTTTGTAACTCCTCAGGGGCCCTACAACCCCGAGGTGGAAACCACCTCGGTTTGGGCTCTTTCCCTTTCGCTCGCCGCTACTGAGGAAATCGATTTTTCTTTCTTTTCCTGCGGGTACTGAGATGTTTCAGTTCTCCGCGTTGGCCGCTGCAACCTATGGATTCAGTTGCAGCTCGTTCAGGAATCCCGGGATCATCACCTGTTTGACGGTTACCCCGGGCTTATCGCAGTCTTCCGCGCCCTTCACAGCCTCTTGATGCCTAGACATCCCCCATGCGCCCTTAGTAGCTTGACCACCCGAATCGAATGCTCGCGAACGAGCCACGATTGGGTGAGCTAATCGTCGGGCCATCTGATTGCCGGGTCGCATCGCTGCGGCCGGCTCAGCCCGACTATTTACGATTATCTCGCTCTTTTCGAGGCTGCCACCCGTGGGAAACCCACGTGCGACACCTCGAGCCTTGGGAGAACGCTTCCAGAGAGCCGCTTGAGACGGCTCCCCTTCGGCATTCTTTTCAAGATGCCAATTACCACGACCAAATTGTCAACGAACGAGAACGTGCCAGCGACGGACAAAGCCGCTGCCGGCCCGCATGCGGGAACCGATTCCGGAAACTTGGAATCGGCCGCGACAGACCCAAAACTTAGCGGGGCCTTCTCCAACCGTCAAGCACCCTCCATTCATTTTTGCGAACGCCGTGAAAAACGTGGGATTTTCGCGACGGTATAACCGGACTCATGCGTTTTCACAGCCCACGTCGAGCGGCCGCAGCCATGCGCGCCGCAGCCCTTTTTTCGCCTGTTCTGCCGCGCATGGGGTGGCGCAGCAGGCGGTGCCGGTGGTCGTGGCATCCTCCGGAACCATGCAGACGGCGGCCGGTCAGCCGTTTGTCGGCACCGTGCTCCCGGCACGGACGAGCGATGTGGGCAGCGCCGTTGACGGTCGTCTCGTCGACATGCCGATCGTGGACGGGCAGCACGTCGAGGAAAACGAGCCAATCGCCCAACTTCTTCGCGGGCTCCTCGAAATTGAAAAGGCCGGTGCCGTCGCCGAGCTCAATCGCCGCCGGGAACTTCTCGCCGAACTGCAGGCCGGCTCGCGTCCTGAGGAGATCGAGCAGGCGCGGGCGGCCGTGGCAGGACTCGAGGCCAGGGTCGCCTACGCAGAGGGACGACTCGTCCGCCTCGAACGACTCGCCGAGCGGGGCACAAGCACTGCCGACGAGCTCCAAGACGCCCAGGCCGAGCTCCTCGCGGTCTCGGCCCAGCTGCGGGGCAGTCGATCGGCCCTCGCCCTCGTCGCGGCCGGGCCACGCCAGGAGCAGATCGCCCAGGCGGCGGCGGCCGCCGCCGTGCAGGAGGCCGAGGTGCTTCGCATCGATGATCAACTCGCCAAGCACACCATCCGCGCGCCGTTTTCCGGATGAATGGTGCAACGATTCACCGAGAAGGGGCAGTGAGTCACCCGCGGCGGCCTGATTGCCCGCATCGCCGAACTCGATCGCGTGGAGGTGGAGGCTCGGGTTCCCGAAAACTCCATCGCGTCGCTCCGCGCCGGCGTTGATGTGCGTCTCGAGTTTGACGCTGCTCCGGGCCAGGCCTGGATCGGCACCCTGGCACGGGTCGTTCCGCAGGCCGATCTTCTGAGTCGGAGTTTTCCCGTCCGGATCGTGCTCGAGAATCGCATCATCGATGGGGAGCCGGTGCTCCGAGGCGGGATGCTCGCACGCGCCTGGCTGCCGGTTGGGCGAGACGAAACCGTCACGGTCGTGCCCAAAGACGCGCTCGTGCTCGGCGGGCCGCGGCCGCTCGTCTTCGCCGTCGAACCCGGGGCCGCTCCCGGCACGGGCACGGTTCAGCCGGTCGATGTGGTGCTCGGCGCCGCCATCGGAGGGTCTGTCGAGATTCGCGGTGGACTCACGCCCGGGAGGCTCGTGGTGATTCGCGGCAACGAACGGCTCCGCCCCGGCACGCCGGTCACCTTTTCGCCCCTTCGCGACTGACACGCCGTCGCGGTGTCCGCCGAGTCCACCATGAACCTCATCGCCGCGTGTGTCGCCAATCCGGTCAAGGTTGCCGTCGGCGTTCTGCTGGTGGTGCTCTTCGGCTCGCTCGCACTGGTAACGATGCCGGTGCAGCTCACGCCTGAAGTTCAGATCCCCACCATCACGGTCGAGTGCCGATGGCGTGGCGCGAGCCCGCAGGAAGTTGAACGGGAGCTGGTCCAACCGCTCGAGGAGCAGCTCCGGAGCGTGGAAGGGCTCGTGAAGCTGTCGAGCGACTCCGGGGATTCCCTCGGCACGATCGAGCTTCAGTTTGCGGTCGGCACCGACATGCCGCAGTCGCTCGTGAAGGTCAACACGCGGGTGCAGCAGGTGCGTGACTGGCCGATCGATGCGGATCGGCCGGTGATTCGCACGGCCAGCGGCAACGATCGGCCGGTCGCCTGGCTGATCCTGGGGCAGTCCGCGCCCGACCACGGCCTGCTCACCCGCGCCAAGACGGAACACCCCGCGCTGGCGGCCGACATTGACCGCGTGCTGACGGCCCGTACTCCCGATCTTGCACTCTTTCGGCTGCGACGGGCTGCCCAGGCGCATCCGGAGCTCGCCCCGCTCGCCCCACCCGACATCGACGTCGAAGCGGTCCGACGGATGGCCGAGGATGAAATCGAGAGCCGTCTCGAACGCGTTGACGGGGTGTCGAGCGCCGATCTCGTCGGCGGCCGCGTGGATGAACTCCAGGTGATCGTCGACCCGCAACGACTCGCGGCCCGCAACCTCACGATCGAAGACCTCCGGTCGGCCCTCGCCAACCAGAACCAGGACACGTCGGGGGGCGATGTGTGGGAGGGGAAACGACGCTACGTCATCCGCACGCTCGGCCAGTTTCGATCACCGGAACAGGTGGAAGGCGTGATTATCGCCCGGCGCGAGGGGAAGCCGGTGTATGTCCGAGACGTGGCCAGGGCCCAGCTCGGCACCAAGAAACCCGATGGAGTCGTTCGCCGATTCGGTGCCCGCAACATCGCCATACGGATCTCTCGCGACCAGGGATCCAACGTGCTCGACATGATGCGCCGCCTGAGGGGCGTCACCGCCCAACTGGATGGCGAGCTCCGCCCACGCGGCCTCAGCCTCACGCTCGTCTACGATGAAACCACCTACATCGATTCAGCGATCCAACTCGTCCGCGACAACATCGTCGTGGGCGGGCTGCTCACGGTGGCCACGCTCCTGGTGTTTCTCCGCAACATTCGGTCAACCCTGATCGTGGCCCTGGCCATTCCGGCGAGCGTGGTGGGAACGTTTCTGGTGCTCTCTCTGGCCGGCCGCACGCTCAATGTCATCAGCCTCGCGGGCATGGCATTCGCCGTCGGCATGCTCGTCGACAACGCCGTGGTGGTGCTGGAAAACATCTTCGTTCGCTGGACCGCGGGCGAGTCGCCGCGCGACGCTGCCGTTCGCGGCGCCGGCGAGGTGTGGGGGGCCGTGCTCGCCAGCACGCTCACGACGGTGGCTGTGTTTCTGCCGGTGCTGTTCGTGCGCGAGGAAGCCGGACAGCTCTTCGGCGACATCGCGTTGGCGATCAGCGCGGCCGTGCTCCTGTCGCTGATTGTGTCGGTGCTCGTCGTGCCCGTTGCCGCCGCGCGGCTGCTGTCCGGCCGCCGTCCCTCCGCGCATGCCTTCCCCCGCGACGTCGCCGCGCGGATCGGACGCGGCTTCACCGCGGGCGTTCTCCAGTTCAACCGACTTCTCCTCGCCTCCCCCTGGCGACAGGCCGCGGCGGCCTGCACCATCGTCGGCGCCGCGATAACGGCCTCGTGGCTGCTGCTGCCCAAGGTGGAATACCTCCCGGAAGGCAACCGCAACCTCGTGTTCGGCATCCTGCTGCCCCCACCCGGCTACAACCTCGACGAACTCCTGCGCATGGGTGACATCGTCGAGGAACGGCTGCTCCCCTACTGGGACGTCGATCCGGGCACACCCGAGGCGGCGGCCCTCGACGCGCCGATCCTGGGCGACCTGTTCTTCGTCGCCCGCGGCCGGAGCGTGTTCATCGGCGTTCGCTCCCTCGACCCGCTCCAGGCCGCACGGCTCGTGCCCCTGATCCGCCGCGTGGCCGCGGACCTGCCCGGCACGTTCGCTGTCGCCAAGCAGTCGAGCCTGTTTGAAAACGGCATCGGGGCGGGCAGAACCATCGACCTCGAGATCACGGGCCCCGATCTGGCGAGGCTTGTCAGCGTGGGCGTGCAGGTGATGGGGCGGCTGCCGGAGGCGACGCCAGGAAGCCAAAACATGCCCAAGCCGTCGCTCGATCTCTCCAGCCCGGAGGTGCAGCTCGTGCCACGGCTCGAACAGGCCGCCGACATGCGGCTCGACGCCAGGCAACTCGGCTACATGGTCGATTGCCTCGTCGATGGCGGATATGCCACCGACTACTATCTCGACAGCGACCGCATCGATCTCGTCATCAAGGGCGACGACCGCTTCGTGCAGCGCACCCAGGATCTTCGATCCCTTCCGGTCATCACGCCGGGAGGGCAGCTCGTGCCGCTCGAAGCGGTGGCCGAAATCCGTGAGTTTTCCAGCGGACCGGAGCAGATCCTCCATCGCGAGCGCGAGCGGGCGATCACGATTCAGGTGTCGCCCCCCCCCGCGATGCCGCTCGAGGAGGCCCAGGACCGGATCCAACGGCTCGTCATCGACCCGCTCAAGGCAGCGGGAACACTCGACGGCGGCTACGCCATCACGCTCGGCGGCACGGCCGACAAGCTTCGGGCGACCTGGAAGGCGCTCTGGTTCAACCTCGCGATCGCGGGGCTCATCACCTACCTCCTGATGGCGGCGCTGTTCGAGTCGTGGTTCTATCCCGCGGTCATCATCGCCGCCGTCCCGCTCGGTGGTGTCGGCGGCCTGCTCGGTCTCGCCGTGCTCAACGGCCTTGGCGGAGCATTTGGGATCTTCCAGCCGCTCGACGTGCTCACGATGCTCGGATTCGTGATCCTCATCGGCACCGTCGTGAACAACCCGATCCTCATCGTGGAGCGGGCCCTGCAGGTGGTTCGCGCAGGAGACGCCACTCCCGACGAGGCGATCCTCGAAGCGGTGCAGAGCCGCATCCGTCCGATTTTCATGACGACGCTCACCACCGTGCTCGGCCTTCTGCCGCTCGTGCTCTTTCCGGGGGCCGGCAGCGAACTCTACCGCGGGCTGGGTGCCGTGCTGCTCGGCGGCCTCCTCGTTTCCACGATCGTCACGCTCGTGCTCGTGCCGATTCTGCTTGGGCTCTGCTTCCGTGCCCTCGGCAGCAGCGCGACGAGCCAACGCATGCCCGCAGGAAGCCGGTAGAGCCGTCGTTCTGACACGGGTCTGACTGAAAAACTCGGCGTGAAAAACCCGCGCCATGACGGAGCCTCATTGAGACTCACCGATCACACACGGGGGGGCGCGGGCCGGAATCCATCGGCCGGCCAGTGTCTCACGGCAGAGCGGAGGAGAGCTCCGGAAGAGCGCGGTTGCCATATCCCAGGGCCTGCCATGCCAGAAGCGAAATGGTGTCTTCGACGAAGCGGGCGCTGCCATCGCCAAGCAAGACCTGTACGCCCCCCGGGTGCCGGCTGCGGGCCGCCTGTTTGATTTCTCCCCCGGCGGGATTCTGAATGCAGGGCATGTTGAGTTCCGCCCGGCTGGCACGTGGCCCACAGAGTTCCGGGCGATCCAAGACCGAGCTGTTCGGGCCGTCGGTGGTGTGAAAAGCCCAGCGGAAGTGGCGCTCATTGAAGGCATCGCCGCGTGAATCCATCGAGAGAGCGTCTGAACCGTCGGTCGCCGGGAGCAAGACCTCCGCCATGCAGAGGGTCTTGCTGAGTCCCTTCGTGAGATGCTCTCGGCGTATCGGCATGGGAAACGGCCGGGTCCATGAGGTGTTGTGCGCCGTAAACATTCCGCCGTAGTACTGCCAGCGAATCGTGTCCTTGAGCCGCCGTTCATCCTGGGACAACATCCCCGTCGGAGTCCCAGCTGGGAGACAGCGATCCGGATCCCGGCCTGACTCGGGATCTCGGCCGCTGCAGACGGCGTAGTTGAGCCGGCCCCGTGGCAGATTGTCTTCGCGGAAGATGCGACCAGGGCCTGAATTCTTGTCGTCCGACGGGCAGTAGTACATCTCCACAGGCGACTGGCAGAGCGTCAGATTGGGGCCCGGCTGGCCGTTGTTGGTGCCGTACCAGTCCTTGGTGAAGTCGAACTGCGCATAGTTGCCCACCTGCTCGGCATATGGCCAGATGTTGACCACAAACGTTCGCCGACGGGTGTTCTGCTGGCCGAGCGGAAAATAGTTGCGGGCGTTGAGGTGGCTATGGATCGCCAGCCCCCATTGACGGAGATTGTTCTTGCACTGCGACAACCGCGCCGCCTCGCGGGCCGCCTGGACCGCCGGCAGGAGGAGCCCGATCAACGTGGCGATGATCGCGATCACCACGAGAAGTTCCACGAGCGTGAAACCATGGAGGGGGCGAGGGCATGCGTTCGCATACCCTCTTGCTTGCTGAGACCATTTCCCCCTGACAGGGAGTTCACGGTGCTCTCGAAGAGCTGAACGGCCTCCACGAGCCCAGCGGCTCTCGTGGAGGAGCGTGATGACTGAGAAAAGCGACATGGGAAGGCAAAACCTTTCCAGCACGGAAGCGATCCCCCCATGGTGGACAGACGACGTGACGGTTTCAGGATCGAGTTGTCGAACCCCCACCGCTCCGGTTCCCCTCCTGATCATAACGTTCCGGGGGCGACGCGGCCCGGATCAGGCGGCAGGCCGCCCGGCCGACGCGATGGTCGAGGCGGCGACCGACGGCGCCGGGGCGACGTAGTCGGCTGGATCGGCCGTGCGCATCGCCAGCCAGTAGCCCCATGACATCCCGGGCCAGAGGGTGGTGTTCCGGCCGCGGGCATCGACGTACCAGCTTCGGCACGGAAGCTGCCACGCCGACCCTGGCGTGTCCCGCCACACCGTCCGCTCGAAACGCCTGGTGATGTCGTCGTTGAAAGCCCGCTGCGCCTCGGCACGCACCTCCACCTCCGGAAGCCGGCCGCTCGCGATCCAGCCAAGGCACTGCATCACATACCGCACCTGCGCCTCGATCATGAACACGATCGAGTTGTGGCCCAGCCCGGAGTTGGGCCCCATCAGCGTGAAATAGTTGGGATAGCCGGTCACGGCGACGCCCCGGAATCCCTCGGGGCCATCCCGCCAGTCGTCCGCCAGCCGACGGCCATGACGGCCGCGGATGTCGATGCCAAGCGATGGGTTGAAGGGCTCGAACCCCGTCGCCAGCACGATCGCATCGCAGGGATGCTCACGCCCGTCGTCGGTGACCACCGCGTGAGGCCGCACTTCGCGGATGCCATCGGTCACGAGCGACACGTTGGGGCGGGTCATCGCGGCGTAGAACTCATCCGAAAGCAGCACCCGCTTGCACCCCAGCGTGTAGAACGGATTGAGCTTCAGGCGAAGATCGGGATCGGTGATCTCGCGCTCCTTGAAGGCCGCCGATGCCTTCTGCCCCATGCCCATGAGCTTCGGCTTGTAGACGAGGCCGAGCGCGACCGACTCCGCCCGCCAATACTGCACGAACCTTCGGATCGCGAGCATGCCCGGCACGTGGCGATAGAGCCAACGGGACATGGCCGACACGGCTCGATCATGCCGCGGCAGCACCCACGGCGGCGACCGCTGAAACACCGTCAGGTGCGACGCCCTCTCGGCGACTGCCGGGATCACCTGGATGGCGCTGGCCCCCGTGCCGATCACAGCCACGCGTCGGCCCGTGAGGTCGACGTCATGCCGCCAGCGGGCGGTGTGAAAGGCCGGACCGTCGAACGAATCGAGTCCTGGGATCGCAGGCTTTTTCGGGATGTGCAGGGCGCCCACCGCCGACACCACGGCGGCTGCCGTGAACCGCCGTCCATCGTCGGTGGCCAGTCTCCACAGGCGGGCCGCGTCGTCCCACACCATCGATGTGATCGCCGTCTCATACCGGATGTGCCGCTCGACGCCGTGCCGGGCAGCCACCCGTTTCAGGTAGGCCAGGATCTCAGGCTGCGGGGCGTATGTTCTCGACCACTCCGCCGACTGGTCGAAGGAAAACGAATAGAGATGCGAAGGGACGTCGCACGCGCAGCCAGGATAGGTGTTGTCGCGCCAGGTGCCCCCCAAGCCGGCAGCCTTTTCGAAGACGACAAAATCACGGCGTCCTGACTCGAGCAGTTTGATCGCCATGCACAGCCCGGCGAAGCCCGCGCCCAGGATCGCCACGCCAAGCTCGGGAGCAGCCGCCCCGCCCTGCTCCGACGCGCGAATGGCCTCGATGTCGCTCACCATGTCGGAAGGATGATGAGTCTGAGCAGGCCGGGCAAGGTCATCCTGCCCAGGGTTTTCAGGGCGACTCCCTGTCGCGTCGGCCGGCGGCGGCCTGGACCAGCAGGTAGGTCTTGTAGCCTCCGCCGAGATTCGCCACATCGAACCCCTTCTGAAGCAGGATGCGCGTCGCGATGTAGCCTCGCATGCCCACCTGGCAGTAGACGAGGAGGCGTCGATCCCGGGGCAGTTCATCGAGCCGATCCCGCAGCTCGTCGACGGGGATGTTGACCGCAGTCGGAAGGTGCCCCATCTCAAACTCCTCGGCCGTCCGCACGTCGAGCAGGATCGAGCGGTCGTCGGGGGGGCCGTCGAGCATGTCGGCCATGTCGGCCTGGGGATGGTCGCCCCGCACGAGGCCAGCCGCCACGAACCCCGCCATGTTGACCGGATCCTTGGCCGATCCAAACTGCGGCGCGTAGCAGAGCTCCAGCTGCTCAAGATCAAACACCGTCATGCCGGCCTGGATCGCCACCGCGATGATGTCGATCCGCTTGTCGACCCCGGCGCCGCCGATGGCCTGCGCGCCGAGCACCCGGCCCGAGTCGGGATCGAAGGTGAGCTTCAGCGTCATGGGCTGGGCGCCGGGATAGTAGGTCGCATGGTTGGCCGGATGCACGTAGACGGAACGGTGCCGGATGCCCTGCCGCGCAAGCTGCTTTGCCGAGGCTCCCGTGGAGGCGGCCACCCGGCCAAACACGCCCACGATCGACGACCCCTGCACGCCACGAAAGCGAGCGGCGAGCGGCGACGCACCACGCACGATCGAATCGGCTGCGATGCGGCCCTGGCGATTGGCCGGACCGGCAAGGGGCACGTGTCCCATCGCTCCGCTCACCACATCGCGCACCTCGATCGCATCACCCACCGCCCAGATCGACGGGTCACTCGTCTGCATCTGGTCACTCACGCAGACACCCCCAAACGGCCCGATCTCGAGCCCGGCAGCCGCGGCGAGACCGCTCTCCGGCCGCACGCCCACGCCGAGAATCACGAGATCGGCGTTCAGGCTCGTGCCGGACGCCAGATCGACCGTCACGCCAGCCGTTGCGTTGCGGATCGCCATCGCCGAATCCGACAGAAACACCGCCACGCGTTTCGCGCGGAGTTCGTCCACGATCGGTGCCGCCATCTCGGGATCGAGACGCGGAAGCACCTGGGGCTGGTGCTCGACCACCGTCGTCTCGAGCCCACGTTTCATGAAGTTTTCGGCGAGTTCGAGGCCGATGAATCCGGCGCCCACCACGATCGCCCGTTTCGCGCCCGCCTCCACCCTCGCCATGATCCGATCGAGGTCGTCGAGGCTGCGAAGCGTGAGCACCTCGGGACGATCCGCGCCGGGGATCGATGGCCGCAGCGGCGTGGCCCCAGGCGCCAGCACGAGCGCATCGTAGGACTCGTCGAAACGCCGGCCTGAGTTCAGGTCGGTCACCCGCACCGTCTTGGCTCGACGGTCGATCGCTTCGACCGTGCATCGCGTCCGCACGTCGAGACGAAACCGGTCGCGAAGCAGCGCCGGCGAGGTCACGAGCAGCTTGCTGCGTTGGGCGATCTCCCCACCGATGAAGTAGGGCAACCCGCAGTTCGCAAACGACACGTCCGGGCCACGTTCGAACAGGACGATCTCGGCGTCTTCGCACAGCCTCCGTGCACGCGTGGCGGCCGAGGCTCCTCCCGCCACGCCGCCGACGATCACCAGCTTCATGCCCCGCCTCCTCATCGCCCCGTCCTCGCCGCCGTCACTCACCGATGTCTTCGGCCCAGAGCGTGGGATT
>Ga0075473_10001205_pt1 | contig 10778 bp, 13 predicted proteins | sample DEB19_08_DNA_FD_76340 | JGI IMG/M metagenome (GOLD analysis project Ga0075473, IMG submission 76340) | Aqueous microbial communities from the Delaware River and Bay under freshwater to marine salinity gradient to study organic matter... | ecosystem: Environmental > Aquatic > Marine > Coastal ... | reverse complement strand
CGTATCAAGGCAATCATGAATTAATTTATTTTGACACTGTAGATGAAATTGATAATAATGCTGGTATAGAAAATATCATTAAGTATTTTGATAATCTTTTAAAAGTTATTGAAAAACTACGAAAGCATAAAGATTTAATAGATACATGGATTCAAAACGATATTGATACTGTAGCATCTTTAATTTTATCAACTAAATATAAACTTGAAAATTTAGAGTAATGGCTATTAAATTAACTGACTTTTTAAATGATACTCCAGATGAATCTAAAGATCAAAGTAAAGAAACATTAACGGAGTCTGCAGTTACAAAAACTGTACAAGAGACTAAACCTTTACCTAATTTTGATGCTATTCTTCACGAATGGGCATGGCGTTGTGCTAAAGGGTATCCTGACTTTGATAGCAAATCAGATCGTATTAAACTTCAAGAAGTACTTGATGAAATGGGAATTGATCTTCCATTTGAAAGAATAACTGAAGCTAAATTAACTAAATCTGGTAAAGAAATTTACGAAATAATGTCCAATCCAGAAATTGGACTTCGTAAAGAAGCTTTAACTTTATTGCAAGCAGCTATTACTAAACTTTCTGAGGCTGATCAAAAATTAGTAAGAAGTAAATTGCGTACTTTAACGTTAGATAAATTTATCAATGGGGGATGGGAAACGTTTAAACCATTTTTTGATATTACTATACAAGGATTTGGTCGCGGTGAATTAATGTGTGTAATGGCTATCAAAGATTCTAGGTCCGGCGGAACTGCAGAAAAAGATTTATTTATTGCTAAAGGACCAAAATCTGGAATGTGGGAGGTAAAAGAAGATCCGACAGGTATTCGTATGGCTCAAGCAGGAGCTGCTCAAAAATTTAAGTATGTTAAGCGTATACGTAAATTTTATGAATTGTTAGAAGTCTTAGGAATAAATAACAAAGCACAAGACAAAGTTTTAAAATCTCAATTAGATTTAATTTTCAAAAAAGATAAAATAGCAGTTGATTTGTTTGAAACTTTAGTAACTAATTTTAGAGGAGATAAATATAAAGGATCTGAAGAAGATGAAGGCTCGACTTCTGGAATGTTTGAAAGAATTAGCTCTGGCAACGAATTACCTTCGGGAATTATTCAACTTCATAAAGACGGATTTGAAAAGCTAGCCACGTATAGAAAATCTATTATTAACAATCCAGATTTACTATCTAATTCGAAATTAATCGTTAAGTCAGCTGATAAAGAAGATGGATATTGGATTACGTCAGCCGATGCTGCTAAATTGAAAACTGCAAAAGCAGATGATGAAGTTGAAATTCATAAAGGCCCTAAAATTGAAAAAGGAACTAAAGAGTTACTATATGGATTAGTAGATCTTATGAATTTTGAATATTCAAAAAATCCACAATTAATAGCAGAAGATTTAGCTGAAAGGAAAAACATATATTTTAGTGATATTAATGGGTATGTATATTTCTTTAAGAAAAATCCACAGCCTAATATCGGATTCGGGAAAGATTTTGTTGTTTATGGAATTTCTCAAGGTCAAGGAAAAATGCGTTTGGCAAAAATGGCTACCACTGAAATTGAAAAGGAACAAGTAAAATATTCAAAATAATTAAAGTGCCCCAAATGAAAATTTTGGGGCATTCAACTATTTATTATAAACAAATTTGGTTTCGATGAAAGATTATACTATATTTAGATTATGTTAATAATAAAAGTAGACAACAAGAAAGGCGGTATTGAAAAAGCCTTGAAAACTCTTAAAGCAAAAACGAAACGAATAAAGCAAGTAGAGCAGTTACGAGACAGAAAAGAATTTGAAAAGCCTTCTGTCAAACGACGTAAGCAAATTATCAAAGCTAAATATTTGCAGAATAAGTCAAATCCAAAATAAAAATTAAACAATAAGTTATGGCAAAAAGTAAAAATGGCAATTTAGGTTCATTTGTAGATCAAGTAACTCCAGAACCTAAAATAGTTCTTGAAAACTTCATTCAGTTTGACATCCTCGCGACTTTCTTAAAGACAGCTACAAACGAGCAAAAAGCATTAGTTCAGGAAATGCTTGACATAGCTCTTTCTTCAAACAAACAAGAAGAATTTCTTTCAACAGGAGAACGAATTGCAATTAATTCGTTAAGAAAATTAAATATTCTTGTTTAATTGAAAAAGTTTAATTATATTACCAAAATATATGAGTTATCAATCAACAAAATTATTTGACGGTTTCAGTACAGTATTCCGTCAGTGGGCTGCAGAAGGCACGCATTGTAAATATCTTCACGGATACGACGTAGAGATTCGTTTAACCTTTGAAGGTGAATTGGATCATCGTAATTGGGTATGGGACTTTGGCGGTATGAAGCGAGCTAAAGGAACTATAGATGGTATGAATCCAAAAGCTTGGTTTGACTATATGTTTGATCATACAACCGTAATAGCTCCTGACGATCCTGAATTAGAAACATTTAAAGAATTAGATAGAAAAGGAGTGGTTCAACTTCGTATACTTGAAGGTCCAGTTGGCGCTGAAAAGTTTGCTAAGTTTGTATTTGACAAAGTAAATACATTTATACAAGAAGAAACAAACGGCCGAGTATCTGTAGTGCAAGTAGAATTTTTTGAAAATAAACGCAATAGTGCAATATATAAACCAATATGAAAATAGGTAGATTATTAGATTATAATAAGACTCTTCCAATAGTAGAGCTTTATTATTGTATTCAGTCTGAAGGTTCTCGTGCTGGACTTCCGACAGTAGCAGTTCGTACAACAGGATGTACTCATCGTTGTTGGTTTGGCGAAGGAGGTTGGTGCGATTCTTGGTATACAAGTATCCACCCAGAGAAAGGAGGGTTTTCATTTAATGACATTATTGCAATGTATGATGACCGTCCAGACATTAAAGAAATGATGTTAACGGGTGGTAGTCCAACAATGCATCCGATTTTAGTAAATGAACTTACTCATTTTGCTCATGAAAGAGGAATTGTAATTACTATGGAAACTGAAGGTAGTCATTTTTTAGAAACTGATTATCCAATAGGATTAATTTCGCTTAGTCCAAAATTTACAAATTCAATTCCTGAAGAAGGAATACTTACTCCTAAAGGAGCTACGGTTGATCAGAAAATGATTGACTTACATAACAGCATGCGTCTTAATAAAGATGCTATTAAAAAGACTCTGGCATATCATAAAGATTATCATTTTAAGCCAGTTTGTAATCCTATTGAAATGCCTGAGATATGGGACGAGATTGAAGAGTTTCGTATTGAAATGAACATCCCTAAAAATAAAACGTATATAATGCCCCCAGGCGATACTAGAGATGAATTAATTCGTGTATATCCAATGGTAATGGAATTTTGTACAGACGAAGGATTTAATTTTACAGGTCGTGAACATATCATTGCGTTCGACACAAAAAGAGGAGTTTAACAATAACAGAATAAATATTATGGAAAATAAAGTTTTAAAGCCGCTTGGCGATAGAGTTTTGGTTAAAGAATACAAAACTAAAGAAGAAAAGAAAACATCTTCAGGAATTATCATTCCAGAGACTGCAACTGCAGATGATGTTAAAATGGGTAAAGTAATTGCAGTGGGAGAAGGTATCTATACACAAAATGGAACGTTAATTCCAATGTCAGTTAAAGAAGGTGATGAAGTTGTTCTTCCTCCATATGGCCAAGGTCAAGAAATTAAAGTTGATAAAGAAAAGTATACCTTATATCGCGAGCAGGAATTATTAGCTGTATTAAAAGATAATATTGAAAAAGAATTGCCGTTTTAATTTGATTTATCCATTAGAATATCATATATTTACAGTATGAAAGATTTATTAAAATACGCTAATTCTTCTATTCCTAGAACTAAAGAAGAGAAGATAACCATGATACAGCAAGCTGCTAAACATTATGGCGATTACATGACTGCGTTAGGTATTGATTGGAAAAACGATCCTAATTCATCTGACACTCCTATGCGAGTTGCTAAAGCTTTTGTAAATGATTTGGCCCAAGGCTGTTATGACGAGCCGCCTAAAATTACTGCTTTTGACAATTTAGATAAGTATGATGGTATTGTATTTCAAGGTAATATAGATGTGAAGTCTTTTTGCTCTCATCATCATTTGCCTTTTATTGGATATGCACACGTAGCTTACATTCCGTCGACTGATGGTAAAGTAATTGGCTTATCTAAACTTAATCGTATTGTAGAATATTTTGCTCGCAGACCTCAAGTTCAAGAAAATTTAACTATGCAAATTCACGATTACATTAATGAGGTTTGTGAAAATAATAAAGGTGTAGCTGTAATGGTAGGAGCAAATCATATGTGTGCTTGTGTGAGAGGAGTGCGTCACGATTCAACAATGATGACTTCAAAAATGTCAGGCGCATTTATGAGTGATGCTGCAGCGAGAAATGAATTCTATCGTTTTGTGGACAAGTTAGACTAATATGCTACCTGCAGAACGTGAGGAACGATTAAAATTATTTTTAATCATGGCAGATGAATTACCTGCCGCTAAACAAACTATAGATAATGTTTTTAGGTTAGTTTGTAAATATGACGTGCCAAAACATACAGATCGATATTTTATATTTGATTGTTTAATTGAGTATTACAAAGCAATTGAAGAATTTGAAAAGTGTGCTGAATTGCTCAAATATAAATTAGAAAAAAATAGAAATAAAAGAATTACAGCCAAAGGATTGACCAGAACTGATTTAGCTGATTTACGATTGCTGGGATTTCAAATTTCAGACCTTATAGCATTAAAAGTTTTAGCGTCTTCTGGAAGCTGTGAATAAGCCGTGTCGGCATAAATAATGAAAGGAGAAACAAAATGGAAACAATGTATTTTATTTTAGGTATGCTCTCGATTGTAGGAGTTGCGTTTGTAGCAATTACAGTTTGGGGTATAGTTAAGATCACAAAATTGTTAAAAACAATCAAAAGTCACGAAGAAGTGCATTCAAATCACGATCGTGAAATAAACGATCGATTTCGAGAACTTTATCAAGATATAGATCGTAGATTAGATAACATGGAACGTCATGGAAATGATCACATATCAGCCTTGCAAAGGGAATTAGATAGTAGGTTTAATGAAGTATATTCTTATACTGATTCACGACTTGACAAGTTAGCTGATAAAACGCTTAAGCAAGAAAAACAAATAATTAAAGGATAAACAATAACCGCCGACACGGTTTATTTTTAAAATTAGTTTATGAAAAGAGTTGCATTTATTATAAATCGAATGAACTTCCGTCCCAGCTCCGGGCACGGAATTTTCATGAAAGGGGTAGTTGAAACAGTTTTAGAGCACGGACATCATATAGATATTATCTGTGATGGCGAGCCTGAGGAGAATTTCCTTAAAGACTATGGAATTAACGTTTACTATCCTGATAAACAAGATCGTTTGTCTTATGGTCGACATTCTACTTTATTTCAATTTGCAGATAGTTTTAATTTTGAAAAGTCAATTAATTTTCGAACTGCAATAGTTAAAGCGCTATCTAATCATATATACGACTTAGCTATTTGTAACGACACCGAGTCTGCTTTTGTGTGTTATCAAATGGAGTTATATAAACATATGAGAATAACTTCATACGCTCACGAATGTGCTTCTATCAATCCAGAGCTAGGTGCTGGAGTGTTCAAAGATTGTTATTACAATTTAATTGAGCAGATGACTTACTTCCCAATTAGAACGTTAGTTCAGACTACACAAAATGAAGCGAAGTTTGCAGCAATACTACCTCACGACAATCCAAATTTGTATATACAGCCTTATCCATTAACCGATTCTAACGTCGTATACAATCTTGAAAAAGAAGGGTTACTCTATATAGGAAGACACGAAGATCGTAAAAATCCGGGAATGTATATAAAGGTACTGGCCGAAATTAAAGCTAAGTACGGAGTTGAGTTAAAGGCAAAAGTTATGACTCGCTCCGCTCACGTAAAAAAGTTTGAAGCTGATTTTGCAGAGATAGGCCATACCAATTACGAAATTAAAGCAGATATTGTAGGAGAAGAAAAAGCAAAATTGATTCAATCTTCTAAAGTAGCTTTTATGCCTTACAAAAACGAGTCCTTTGGTATTGCAGTGTTAGAAGCGCTTCGGTTTATGCCGACAGTTGTTTTAGATAAATACGATTGGCATTATAACTTTAGTAATTTTAGTAACTACATTGTTACAGATACCAAAGAGATGGCGGATATAATTTGGTCAGCTTATAATACTTGGACTGTAGACAATGCAAAAGTAGAATTAGAATTTACTCAGTATAAAGTAGATTATGAAAATGCTATTTTAAATTTAGTTGAAGATGTATACGATGCAGTTAAGTCTCAGCAAGAACCTCGCAATCGAATGTATACTAAGATGAAAGAAACGAAAGGAGAATGGATGTCTTTGGAAGATTATTTTCAAGAAGAAAATTCTAAAGGAGTAATTTATCTTACCAGTGACATTGAATCTATGTATACAAATAAAAATTGGTTTAAGATAATGCATACAAAAGAAAAAACGTTTGTAGGAATACCTGACGAAGCTGGTAATTTGAAAATTGTAGATAAAAAAGTTTCTGCAAATTTGTCTAGCTTCTTTGAATGAAAAAACTTATATTTAACATTATGAATAAAATAATTTACATTCCATTAGAAAATCTGCCGCAAAGGTATACTGAAATGATGAACGATGCTATCTATTCAAAAGTAGATATTTCGTTGTATCCAAAAATTGAAATTGATAAACAAATTAAGCGAGGTCAGTTTTTAGATATTGTTAATACTTGTAAATTTAAAGCAGCTCAGTTGCAAATGATTGCTGACCTCTTTAACGAAGGTAAAGTTAAAAATGGAGATGCATTTTTAGTTGGAGATATATTCTTTCCAGGTATTGAAATGATTAAGTATATGGCAGAACTGCAAGACTTAAATGTCCATGTATATGGAATTAATTATGCAGGCCGAGCTGACAAAACAGATTTTGTACAAAAATTAGGATATTGGGCTGACGCATCCGAAGCTGGGTATCATCAAATTTGTGATGGTATATTTGTAGGTAGTGACGATCATAGAACAAATGTAATTGAATATTTTGGTCTTAATCCTGCAGTAGTTCATACTTCTGGTTTAATTTGGGACTTGAATTATATGCAAGAGTTTCTTGAAGAAATTGGATATACCGAAAAAGAAGATTTTATTATTTGGCCTCATAGATGGTGTGATGAAAAAGGTATTAATGAATTGTGCGAGTATGCTAAGAAGACCAAAAAGAAAATTGTAGTAACCTCTTCAGGTCCAGCAAAAAATGTAGGGCGTGTTCCAAAGAATATTGAATTTAAGTTTAATTTAACTAAGAAAGAATACTTTACATTAATGGCAAAAGCTCGTTGGTATTTGTCGACAGCTTATCAAGAAACTTTTGGATATACAATTCAAGAAGCTATTTTCTTCAATTGTCATATATTAGTTCCAAATAGAGCTTGTTGCCCTGAAATGGTTCCAGACTTAAATGTATATAATGACGTTTCTGAAATTGATAATTTATTTGACAATTACGATTTAACAGTTCCGTTTGACTATACAGCAAGATGGCATGATAATGCTCAATGGATAATTGACGTAATTAAAGCAGAATGCAAGTCTTAATAGAAGAATATAAAATTGACAGACACGTTCGCGCTCTCGCTCATAAAATAACTGAAGAGCATAGAAATAGTGGAAATCCATATCCACCTGTTATGATTTGTGTGTTAAATGGGTCGTTTATGTTTTTTACTGATTTAGTAAAAGATATGGGTATTGATTGTGAAATTGATTTTATACGACCTAAATCATACGAAGGTCGAGATAACTCAAAAGGAGTTACATTTACTAAAGAATTAGAATTATTCTTAAAAGGTAAGCGTGTTTACATTGTAGAAGATATTGTCGACACAGGAGACACTATGTTTGAAATACTTCTTCGAGTTAATGATAAAATGCCACAAGAAGTTAAGGTTGTAACTTTAGTTCATAGAAAAGGAAATCAATTTCCTGTGGATCATTATTGTTTTGAAATTGGCGATGAATGGGTTGTTGGATATGGATTTGACGACAATGGGTTGAAAAGAAATTATAGAAACATATACAGTAAAGATTAATGGCGTATCAAAATATAGCATTTCAGAAAAACAAAAACATTATGCACGTGTGGGATGACAAAAACGGTCATCTCCAATTTCCATTTAAGCCTTATGCGTATAAGAAAAATGCTCATGGTCGTCATGTAGCTTTAGATGGGTCTAAAGTAGATAAAGTAACTTCTTGGGACGAAGCAGATGTGCAAAGAGGTTTGATTTACGAATCAGATATCAATCCAGAAACGAGAACTTTAATTGATTTATATTTTGAATCAGATGACCCTTCTCAAGGACATCGTGAGCTATTTATAGATATTGAGGTTTCGACAGAGGGAGGATTTTCGACAGCAGAAGAAGCTTGGCAGCCATTAACATCAATAGCATTTCACGATCGAGTTGGAAAACAGTCTGTTGCTATTTTAGTTGACCCGAAAAGAAATCTTAAACCATATAAAGATTCCAAATTAACTTTAGAAGTAGTTCAAACAGAATATGAACTTATTTCCAAATTTCTTACTTACTATATTGAGATTCGCCCGACAATTATAACAGGATGGAATATTGACTTTTTCGATATTCCGTATTTATACAATCGAATTACAAAAATTGCAGGTAAACAATATGCCGATGCACTTTCTCCAATTAACGAAGTAATTTATCTTAAACATCGTAACCGTTATCGAATAATGGGAGTTAGTTGTTTAGATTATATGGCTTTGTATAAACTCTTTACTTACTCTGAAGAAGTTTCTTATTCCTTAGATGCTATATCTAAAAAGGAATTAGGTAAAGGTAAAATTGAATATGAAGGTACGTTAGATCATTTATATAGAACAGACGCTGAAAAGTTTGTTGAATATAACATGAATGACGTAACTTTAGTTTTAGAGTTAGAAGAAAAACTTAAGTTTTTAGAATTGGCTCGAGGTATATGTCATAAAGGTCATGTGCCTTACGAAGACGTATATTTTACAACTAGATATCTTGACGGCGCTTGTGTAACTTACATGAAGCGTTTAGGTATAGTTGCTCCAAATAGAAAATTGCGAGACCATTCTCAGACTCCTGAAGAAGAAGCTGAGTCTAATGAGTTTGCAGGCGCGTTTGTAAAAGATCCTATTCCAGGTTTGTATGAATGGATATTTGACGAAGATATGGCTTCACTATATCCTTCTATTATTAGAACTCTAAACATATCTCCAGAAACAAAAGTGGGTAGAGTTGAAAATTGGGATCAAGTAAAAAATGACTTTTGGACTGATTCATTTTCCAATCTTAATGCAAAGATTAAGTCAGGAGCTAAACATGTTCTCATTCCAATAACAGAATTTAGGCAATGGCTTATTGAAAATAAATTTACAGTTTCTTCTATTGGTGTAGTTTATGATTATTCCAAAGGAGGATTGATTCCTTCTATTCTAGAAACTTGGATGAATGAAAGGGAAGAATATCGTGGGTTAGCTAAGAAGTATGGTAAGGAAGGTAATGCTGAACTTCGTCAATTTTTTGATGCTAGGCAGTTAACAATGAAAATTGTAAATAACTCTTTATATGGTGCCTTAGGAGCTCCCGGGTTTCGATTCCATGATTTAGATAATGCAGAGTCAATTACTTTAACTGGTCAGCAAGTTATTCGTCACGCAATGTCTAAAGGTAACGAATGGTTTACTAAACAGACAGGTGTAGATAAAGAATATGTAATTTACGTAGATACAGATTCCAATTATTTTTCTGCAAAGCCGATAATTGACTTAATGGAAACAAAATTAGGTAAACAGTTATCACATCAAGAAAAGATTGACATTACATACAAAACTTCTCAGGTAGTTGAAAAATACATTAACGATTCCTGGGATGACTTTTGTAAGCACTTTTTAAATTCAGACAACCATTTTTTATCTATTAAGCAAGAATATGTATCTGAATCTGGATTATGGATTGCAAAGAAACGATATGCACAGAAAATTATTTCTGAAAAGGGTGTATTGATATCTGACCTTACTAAAGGAGCTAAAGAATGGAAGTTGGATGTTAAAGGAATGGACGTTGTAAGAAGTAACTTTCCAAAAGCGTTTAGAGAATTTATGTCAGGTGTATTAATTGACATTTTGAATATATCTGAAAAGAAAAAGATAGACGATAAGGTATTAGCTTTTCGAGAAGATATGAAGACAAAGCCTTTGTTTGATATTATGTTCCCGACAGGCGTAAAAGAATTATCTAAATATAAAACTAAAAAGGCAGCTGGTCAAGTATTTGGTGACAGACCTAAAGGTACTCCAGTCCACGTTAAGTCCGCTCTTAATTACAATGATTTATTAGCTTATTTCAAAGTAGAAAATGTATTGTCAATAGGAGATGGAGAAAAGATTAAATGGACTTATCTTAAACAAAATCCATTAGGATTAGACACTGTTGCTGCTAAGGGCTTTGAAGATCCGGAAGAAATTATTAAATTTATAAATCAGTATATTGATTATGAAAAGATCTTTACAGCTTCGTTAGAGAATAAGTTAGGTGACTTTTATAGCGCATTGAATTGGGGCAATATTCCAAAGAATGACAATATGTCTGACTTTTTTAGTTTTTAAAATATTATACTATGAGTAGTGAAAAGAAAAGAAAAGT